>OCZA010000194.1_pt1 | contig 22027 bp, 26 predicted proteins | sample 1539021 | NCBI WGS metagenome assembly OCZA01 (sample SAMEA2619376, study PRJEB22493) | marine metagenome | biome: marine biome (ENVO:00000447); feature: surface water layer (ENVO:00002042); material: "saline water (ENVO:00002010), including plankton (ENVO:xxxxxxxx)" | depth 5 m | reverse complement strand
TAATATAAACAGATTTTTGTCACCTATATCTTCAACTAATCTTTCTTTTTCAGTATGATCTAAAGCTAGACCTTCATAATCATGATAGGCTATATGAGGATGTATCAACATTGATGTTTGACTTATTGGTAACAAACCATCTTTCTGAATAGATACCGCAACACCGTCATTAGTATGAAGATGAAGAACACACTGCGCATCTTCTCTTGCTGAATGTATCGCACTATGAATTGTAAATCCTGCAGGATTGACTTCATATGGAGTATCTATAACTGAATTACCATTAAGGTCAATTTTAACAAGACTTGAAGCTGTGATTTCATCAAACATTAACCCATAAGGATTTATAAGAAAATGATGTTCTGGACCAGGTATTCTTAATGAAACATGTGTATATATTAAGTCATCCCATCCATAGAGTGCAATAAGTCTATAGGTTGCAGCGAGATCTAGTCTAAGTTGCCATTCTTCTTGGGTTATCTGACTTTTTAGTTTATTAGTATCGATCATATAGTTCATGACATATTACCCTTCATTATATTTCCAAATATTTAAGAACAAACATATAATATTATTATTCTTCTATAATTTCTATTTCTCTCTTTAATTTTGTTTTCATTTCTTTTTTATGTAATTTAATTTTAAGTATTCCACTTACTAATTCTGCATCATCAACTTCTATATTTTGTTCTAACCTAAAAGTTTGTTTAACCGAGTTTGTACGAATACCTTTATGAATAATACCTTCAAAAGGAGTTTTTGTTTTTTCCTTCACTTCTAACATCAAAAAATTATTTAATTGTTCAATAGTTATTTGATCCTGAGTTACACCGGCTAGAGCAATATTTATTTCATAATTATTATTGTCATATTTTAGAATATCGAAGGCTACATTGGTTTGAGGTTTAATATTAGATAAATTTTCTATTTCGTTAAAAATATCGTCATAACCAACATAAAACTTAAATATTTGTTTTTGTTCAAGGCTCATATCATTGATCTATTCTAAAAACTCTTTCACCCTCAATTAATTTAATCTTAGTATTACCTTTAACTTCATTGAGTTCGTCGGCCATTATTTTCATAACTTTGGTAGCATCATTTTTGTTTTTAAAAGATGAAATAACAAAACCTGTAGTATCTGAAACTCTGTAGACCTCACAACTCAACTGACCGTTTTTAATATTTCTAGGTATCATAACATTTTGAAAAAATGCTATTATCATATCACAATTGACTTTAGAAGTTGACTGAAATTCTGCTATTCGAGAGTACATTTTTTACCTCTTGTTAATTACATAACTAGTATGTAATTGTATATTATTAATTTAATTTACAAAAAGTAACAATATGAAGATTTTTTATTTTTTATTTTTTATTTTTATTTATTCTCAAAGCCAAGCTCATGAATGTGTTTTAAAAGGGACATCTGCTAAAGACATAACTATTTATAATACCTGTAAAGCTGATGCCAAGAATAAAAAGCCTATAAATAACGATTTAAATAATACTCTATTAAAAGCAAAAATTAAAAAATTGAAAAATGAAAACAACAATCTCAAAAATCAATTATTAGATATTAAAATCAGATTAAATTCATTATTAGCAAGAGTTAATTCATATATTAATTAACAAAGAAGGCATATTATATAAAATGAAAAAAGCTTTAGTCATAGGTGTTGGACCTCTTAATGGTCTTGGTGGACAACTTTGTAAAAAAATTGCTCAAAACAACTTTGAAGTATTTGTAGCGGGTAGAACAATTAAGTCATTAAATAAAGTCGTAGAAAGTATTATCGAAGAAGGTAATTACGCTAAACCAATAGTTGTTGATACAACAGATGAAAATCAAATCAAAATGATGATTAGAGAAATTGGTTCTGGTTTAGATTTTGCTGTCTACAATGTTGGGAATAGTACACCTGGCAAAATAATTGACATGGAGCCAAGTTATTTTAGGCAGAGTTGGGAATCTGGATGCTATGGTGGATTTTTATTTGCCAAAGAAGTCATAAAAGTATTTTTAAAAGAGAATACCCCTGGCACACTTTTGTTTACAGGTGCTAGCGCGTCTTTAAGGGGTAAATCAAACTTTGGAGCATTTAATTCAGCAAAAGGTGCTCTTCGTAATTTAGCCCAAGCAATTGCAAAAGAATATGCTGAAAACTCAATTCACGTAGGTCATATTATTGTTGATGGAGGTTTGGCAGGTGAGAGGATAAAACAAAGAGTGTCTGATTTTGATGAAAGAGTAAAAGATGGAAAATTAATAGATATAGATAGTGTCACTGATGCTTACATGTATTTATATAATCAAAATAAAAACGCGTGGACTTTTGAATTAGATATAAGAACATCTAAAGAAAATTGGTAATAGGAAGGAATTTGAAATGAAACTTTTTGATCTAACAGGAAAGGTTGCTCTAGTTACTGGTGGAAATGGAGGTATCGGTTTAGCGATGTCAAAAGCTATGGGAGAAGCTGGAGCTACAATTATAATAGCTGGTAGAAATGAAGAGAAAAACACTCAATCAATTAAAATTTTAAATTCTCAAAATATAGAATGTAAATCCTTTCAAGTTGATGTTGTTGACGAGAACTCATGCAATAAACTGATTGAGAATGTCATTAGTAACTTTGGCAAATTAAATATATTAGTAAATAATGCAGGGACTAATATTAGAAAGAGACCTGAGGAATACGAACTTGATGAGTGGAAAGGAATAATAGACACAAATTTAATAAGCATGTTTACATGTTCCAAAGCTTCTTTTAAGCATTTTAAAGATGCTAATGGTGGAAAAATTATAAACATTGGTTCAATGCATTCTTTGTTTGGTGCCCCGCTCGGTAGTGCCTATTCTGCTAGTAAAGGTGGAGTTGTTCAATTAACAAAAAGTCTTGCTAATGCTTGGGCAAAAGATAATGTTCAAGTAAACGCAGTACTTCCAGGTTACATAGATACATCACTAACTCGACAGGCGAGGATAGATATTCCAGAACTTCAAAGTAGAGTTGAAGAGAGAACACCAGTAGGTCGATGGGGAGAACCAGATGATTTAGGTGGCATAGCTGTGTTTTTATCAAGTGAGGGATCTAATTATATTACTGGAACGGCTATACCCGTAGACGGCGGTTATTCTATAAATGGATAAATTTTAATTATTAAAATTTTTCTTTAAAAAATAGTTCTTTATGTTAGGGGGATAAAATGAATAATGTGTTCAAAGGGTGTATGCCAGCGCTTATGACACCTTGTAATAATGATTATTCTCCAAACTTTGAATTACTTCTTGGTAAAGCTAAAGAATTAATCGACACAGGAATGTCAGCAGTGATTTACTGCGGCTCTATGGGTGATTGGCCACTCCTTTCAGACGAGCAGAGGCAACAAGGTGTTGCTAAATTAGTAAATGCAGGTATTCCCACAATTGTAGGGACAGGAGCTATTAATTCAAAAAAAGCAACAGCTCATGCACAGCACGCCCAAGAGGTAGGAGCGCTTGGTCTAATGGTTATACCAAGAGTACTCTCAAGGGGACCGTCATTAATAGCTCAAAGATCTCATTTTGCTTCGATATTAAGCGCAGCACCAGACCTACCAGCAGTAATCTACAATAGTCATTATTATGGTTTCTCAACAAAAGCAGATCTATTTTTTGATTTGAGGCGAGAATTTCCAAATTTGGTTGGATTCAAGGAATTTGGAGGCTCAAAAGATTTAACCTATGCAGCAGAAAATATTACATCGCAAGATGAAAATATATCATTAATGATAGGTGTTGATACAACAGTTTTTCATGGTTACGTCAATTGTGGTGCAGTAGGTGCAATAACTGGCGTTGGTAATGCTTTCCCGAATGAAGTGTTGCATTTAATAAATTTATGCGAAAAAGCAGCTACAGGTGACCCTGTTTCAAGATCAAAAGCTAGAGAACTTGAAGATGCGTTGGCTATTTTATCATCATTTGATGAAGGTCCCGACTTAGTTCTTTATTATAAATTTTTAATGGTTCTTAACGGGGATAAAGGTTACGATTTACATTTTAATCCAACAGACAAATTAAGTGATAGTCAAAAAATGTACGCAAAAAAACAATATGATTTATTTGTAAAGTGGTATTCAAGCTGGAAAAATAGATAAGTTAAAAATGTATTTTATTTGTATTATTTTTCGTCAACACCATTTACTTCAGAAGTGTCAGCTGTTGAATTATTGTTAATTGTATGATTTTTTTTATTTTTCATTTGTTTACATGCTTCTTTGATCACCAAACCAATTACGATACCGCCAGTTAACCCTATTGCTGTTCCTTTTAATAAACCTAATCCAAACATTAAATCACCTCAAAAATAAATGGTGAACGCGAGAGGATTCGAACCTCTGACCTACTGCTTAGAAGGCAGTTGCTCTATCCAGCTGAGCTACGCGTCCATAGTTATAATTTTATTATTTATTACTTAAAAATACTTAAGTCAAAACAAATGTATTAAAAATTTGTATAAATTAAATATAAAAACTATCAAAAATTAGTAATAAAATATTTTTTGCATACAGGTCATTGGTTTAGGTATCTTATCTAATTTTTCGATCCCAAGGCCGACACTTAGTACTATAGATGACAGCTTCGAGGTAACCTTGTCAAAAGTCCATGCAAAATCAGTTGTTTTAAAAAAATCTTTATCTTCCCAAATCACATAAGCACCTTGTTTTTCAGCTAAAAGATTTCCTATTTCAATAAACTTACCATTAATTCGTCTATATACTTTTGGATTATCCATATCTTTTGATCTATCAAAAAGAAATTCAAATTTGTAATTATCATCACTGCAGTCAAAGCCAGCCGATGGTAAATAAATATCATTTGCTATTAATTTAGAGGGAAATAAAAAAATAATAAAAATTGCTAAAATAAAATTAACTTTAAAAAATTTCATAAATTATACTTTCTATTTATTTCCAAATGCTATTCTATTAACTTAAAATATTATGTAAAATATTTATTGTAGGAAATTAATGACACTTTTTATTGATCACGTTGTAATAACAGTAAATGACATAAATTTATCTATAGATTTTTACACTAATATATTAGGAATGGAACTAAACGAGTTTACATCAACTTCTGATAATATCAGAAGAAAATCACTCAAGTTTGGTAAACAAAAAATTAATTTACACGAAAATTTAAAACCATTTGAACCACATGCATCAAATCCAACACCTGGATCTATGGATATTTGTTTTGTGAGTATGAAATCATTAGATCAATGGATGAAGATTTTTAAAAACTCACAAATTCAAATTGAAGAAGGCCCAGTAATCAAAACAGGAGCAAATGGCCCGATAAAATCTATTTACATAAGAGATCCTGATAATAATTTAATTGAAATCTCTAATGAAATTTAAAATTAAAGATTTATATAATTTGAGTTAAACTGACTAATTCACGTGTTCTGGTAACTTTAAAATCCCATTTTTTATCAAATTTTTTTATAAGTGATTGTAATTTTTTTGAATCCATTGCATTTTTTGCTTTTTTAATATTTTCAAATTCATATATAGCAAGATGAAAATTTGAATTTTCTACCCACCCTCTTTTTGCATTTTTAGCCATAAACTGTTTCTTAGCTTCATATAAATGTTCATTTTCATACCAATAATCAAAATCTTTACTATCTATCTGACTAGTATCAGATTTAACAATAAGGTAAGCTGACATGTTTTACTCCTCATAAACTATAAAAACTTCAGTAATATTAATTTATATCAACTCAATATTAAAAATAAAATTATTGACAAAAACTTATTATAGTTCTGTTATAATAATTAGGTATTTAGGAGTTATATATGAACTTTAAAATATTTGGAAAGCAAGTTAAAGTTGGTGAAACTTTTTCCAAATATGCAGAATTAAATCTCTTAGAATCAATCCAAAAATATTTTCCTAATCCAATCTCATCAATAATAAGTGTTTCTAAAAATAACAAATTATTTCATATAATTATTGTACTTCATATTAATAAAAAAATGGAGTTTACAGCTCAATCCTCTGGACAAACTGCTAAACTAGCATTCAGTGAAACCTTAGAAAAATTATCTAAACAATTAAGAAGATATAAAAGAAAAATTAAAAATTATAAAAATAATGAAAATAATAATAAAGCAAACTCCTTAAATGCTCAATTTCACATAATTAATGAACCTCCGACATCAATTTCAAAACAAAAAGAAACAAATTATCAAGAACCACTTATTTTTGCAGAGTTAGATACTGAAATTGAAGAATTGACTGTCATAGACGCTCTAGAAAAAATGAAAATGGGAAATATTTCAGCTTTAATGTTTAGAAATAAAAAACATAGTGGATTAAACATGGTTTATAAAAGAGATGATGGTCTAATTGGTTGGGTTGATCCAAGAGGCAATAGAAATTTAGCAAAAATATAATTAATTCAGTTATTGAGCTGTTCTAAGCGTTTGTCACGTCTACACATGAATCTATAGTATTCATATTTGTAACTTTGCTTTTTATAATAATCTTGATGTTCTAATCTAACTGGATAAAACTTAGTCTCTTTTTCTATAGGCACTATAGATGTTTTTGGAGCTAACGATAAGATAATTGATTTTTCTTCATTTGTTTTATAATAAATAGCCGGACTATACGATCTTCCCCGGTCACAAAACTGTCCGTTATTATCTTCATAATCAATTGTTTTAAACACATGAACCACTAACTCTTTAAAACTAATTATTTTAGGGTTATATCTAACTAAAGCAGCTTCACGGTGATCGCCCCATTGCCCAGGTATGTATTTGGGATCTTTTGTAGTACCTGCAGTGAATCCACTTATTACCTCATTAACCCCCTTCAATTTTTCAGTATCTGCTTCTGTACACCAAAAACAGCCACCAGAATAAACAAAGGTCTCAGCTAATGATGAAAAACTGGAAAAAATTAATAAGTTAAAAAAAAAGAAAACTTTAATAATGATTTTGTTCATTGTTTTAGATTAGTTTATAACCAAAGTTTTACAATAAAATATTTTATATCTTTTAAAGGGTTGAAGTGAAATGGAGAAATTTAAATCAAATATAGATAATAAAGCTTTAGAAGACTTAAATTTTAAAATTACGAATGGTAGACTTTTAGATTGGGGACCGGATTATAACAATGATGCAGGTATTTCATTTAAAAAAATATCATACATAATTGACTACTGGAAAAATCAATTTTCGTGGAAAAAAGAGGAAAGTAATCTAAATAAATTTAATCAATTTATTTTTACTAAGGATAGTGTAAAAACACATTTTTTGCATGTAAAATCAACTGAAGAGAATGCTCTGCCTCTTCTTTTAATTCATGGATGGCCTGGTTCAATTTTTGAATTTTTAGATATAATTCCTTTACTAACAAATCCTGAAAAAAATAGTCTTAAAGGTAATCAACCTTTTGATTTAATAATTCCTACTTTACCAAATGTAGGTTTTTCATTTTCTCCATCGCAAAAACCATTGAGCTTACAAGAAATTTCTAGCCATTTTATTGACTTGATGAATACCCTTGGCTACAAAAAATATTTCATACAAGGTGGTGATTTAGGATCATTTATAGCTTCGATTATGGCTGTTAACGCTCCAAAAAATATTTCAGGTGTTCACTTGAATATGCTACCGCTACCTAGAGGTCTTGATAAAGAAGCTAATAATCCAGAAGAAGCAATATATTATGAAAAGCTAAAACACTTTATGAAATTTGAGACAGGCTATCAACAAATTCAGGGTACTAAACCCTTTACATTAGCACATGCTTTAAATTCATCTCCTGTGGCTTTATGTTCATATATAGCTGAAAAATTTTATACTTGGACAGATAATGATAATGATTTGTTTGATAAAATTAATATAAATACTATGTTAGCTAATATATCTTTATATTGGTTTTCTGGATGTATAGGTGCTTCTTTTTGGCCATATTTTATGCGTCACAGATCGGTTGATTGGCCTATTAATAAAAATTCACCAATCAATGTTCCAATGGGTTATAGTGAATTTCCAAAAGAGATATTTTCACCACCAATTACTTTGGCATCTCAATTTTATAAAAATATTGTATTATGGTCATCTCATGCTTCTGGAGGTCATTTTGCAGCTATGGAAAAACCAAGAGAATTAGCAATTGACATAAATAAATTTGTAAATAAGACACAATAAATTTTGTTTATTAGAGCTGAGTAATATGTGAGGCTCTAATGGATAATTCTATAAGGGGGGCAGATAATGAGTCTAGATTTTTTAACTGATGATTTGTTGATTAAAAATAATAATTTTGATAGGCCTGTAATTGTTACAGGTGCTGGTGGTTGCATTGGAGCATGGATACTTACAATTCTACATAGATCAAACATTCCTTGTGTAGCTCTTGATTTGTCCAATAATAAAGATCGACTTAAACTTCTTCTTGGTAATGAAGCGTCTAAAATCAAATGGCAAGTGTGCGACATTACCGATCTTAAAATGCTAAAGAAAATTATCATAAGCTTTAACCCAGGTGCTATAATTCATCTAGCGGGTCTGCAAGTACCATTTTGTGCTACAGATCCGGCATTAGGTGCTCGTGTCAATGTAGAGGGCACAATTAATATTCTTGAAATTGCTAAAGAAGCAAATATTAAGAGGACTGTTTATGCTTCGTCGGTTGCTGCCTTAGGAATGCCTCCTAAAGGTCCTTGGAAAGAAACGTTATATGGTGCATATAAACTAGCTAATGAGCATACAGCATTTGTTTATTGGGCTGACTGGGAGGTTCCATCTATCGGCATTAGACCTAATATTGTATATGGTTTAGCTAGAGATCAAGGAATGAGTTCAAAAAACACTCTAGCTATTCAAGCTGCAGCTCTAGGCGAAAGCTTTGTAATACCATATACTGGAAAATATAGCTGGTTATATGCAGGTGAGTCAGCTTTAGCATTTATCACATCTGTAAGCAAAGACATGGTTGGCTCACACGTTTTTAATCTTAATGGTCCATGTGAAACAATAGAAAATGGGTTATCTATAATTAAGAAGTTAAAAGAAAATGCATCTGTAAGCTGTATTGGTCAATCGCTACCTTTTCCTCCAGATTTAGATGATCTGCCTCTGAGAAATCATATTGGTGAATATCCTTCCATTTCCGTTGAAAAAGGGATTGAGAATACGTTGAGGGCCTTTCAAGTACTTAAAGCTGAAGGAAGATGTCCGCCTATGCCCATTTAGATTTTGTTTTAGTGATAACATTTCGAAAAGTTTAGCCAATGAAAAATAATCTTGATATGATTTTAAACGGTCCTGTTTTAAAAATGATTTGTAAACTTTCATTGCCAAATTCAATCACTGGAATTTCAATGGTGTTAATAATAATAACAGATGCCTATTTTGTCTCACAATTAGGAAATGTCCCACTCGCAAGTTTAGCTTTAGTTTTTCCATTTTTAACACTGATGCAAATGATGTCTGCTGGTGCAATTGGTGGGGCAAGTACATCATCTATTTCAAGATTTTTAGGAGCAGGATTAATTGAAGATGCTAATTCAGCTATTTGGCATGCTGTTCTAATATGCATTTTTATGTCATTAATTTACACAATAATATTTGGATTTTTACCAAATCACATTTATTCATCAATGGGTGGTAGCAATGATGTTTTGGACGGAGCTGTTGTTTTTTCACAGATTGCTTTTGGAGGAGCTGTCTTCACGTGGTTACTCTATATTTTTTCAGCAATTTTAAGAGCTATGGGAGAATTTGTTGTTCCTGCAAAGGTACAAATTTTAGGTTGCTTATTTCAGATCTTTTTAGGTGGGGTTTTTACAGTAGGTTGGTTTGGGTTTAAAAGTTTTGGTATTATTGGGCCAGCAATTGCCATGGTTGTTTCACATTTCCTTATGATGATATATTTATATTTTTATATTAAATATAAACAAAAAATCATAAAGCTCAGAACTTACCCTCTAAACAAAAAATCCTTTTTAGATATAATGAAAGTAGGGGCTGGAGGTCTAATCAATAGCATTACAATTGCAGGAACAGTTGCCGTCGTAACAGCTTCAGTAAGTCATTATGGCATTGAAGCTCTTGCTGGTTACGGTCTTGGAAGTAGGTTAGAAATTATAATTACTCCATTAGTATTTGGTATCGGATCTGTTCTTACAGCTGCAGTTGGTATTAATGCCGGTGCAAATCAAATGAGCAGGGCAAAAAAAATTGCTTGGGTTGGTGCAATAATATCTTTTATTATTATCGGCGTCATTAGTATAGCAGTAGCTATTTTTCCAGAACTTTGGTTATACAATTTTGAAACAAATATTTTATCTGAAAAATATGCTATTCTTTATTTAATAATAGTTGGTCCATTTTACTGCTTTTTTGCAGCAGGACAAACATTATATTTTGCTAGTCAGGGAACTGGTAAGATATTTTTTCCAGTGATAGTAGGTATAATAAGATTTTTGACTGTATCTGTTGTTTGTTATCTTACTATTATATTTTCTTGGTCTTTAAGTCATATTTTTTATGCGGTATCATTTGGACTTGCTATTACTGGCATTGGTTTAAGTTTATGTATGTTAGGACCAGATTGGAATAGTGAAATTAACCAAAAAAAGATAATGAATACATAGCTATGTTTAAAACACAAAAAAATAAAAATATTCCAACAATAATCTTCATAATATATCTATATCATAAATTATAATTATAAGTAGTAATATGAACAAAAAAATTCAAATTCTTGAAGAAAAAATTACTCTTTTTCAAAATGAGATAATAAGTATGAGTGATGAAATCTATAATCAACAAAAAGAGATACAAGAACTTATGTTGCAAATTAAAACATTAAAATTAGATATAGAAAATATGCAAAATAATAACACAGATAAATTAAATATTTCTGATGATATTCCACCACATTATTAAATTTACTTAGCTTGCTTGACTTCTGTAATATAAAATATCAAGTTAATATCATTCAAAAACTTTTAGAATGGTCAATGGAAAATTCAACAGCTTACATTTATTTGATTTTAGGTCTTGGTTGTATATTCCTTTATAGAGTTCTAAAAAAAAGATGGAAAATTCAAGATAATAAAAAGAAAACATTATTTAAATTTTTATTTAATAATCTAAATAATAAGAAATAGATCATAATTATCATTGGGGTGAATTCTTATGAACAACCTAAACTATCTTATAAATCTTCTTAATTATAATAGTTGGGCTAACGATGAATTTTTTAAAGTTATAGTTCAATTATCTCCTGATGAAATTAATAAACAACGTAAATCTTTCATGAATAGTATAAGAAATTCTTTAAATCACTTATTGGTTATAGATAAGGTTTGGCTTGCTAATATGAAACAAGAAAAACATGCTTTTAATCACCTACAGACTATATTATTTGAAGATATGCAAGAGCTCTGGGAAGCCAAAAAAAAAGAAGAAACATCAATTAAAAAGTATACTGCTAATTTATCTGATGATGATTTACTTGAGTTAGTTGATTGTGATTTAATTGGTGGTAACAAAGTTTCTATGTCTAGATCTATGATTATAACACACCTCGTAATGCATGGTGGTTATCATAGAGGTATAATTGCAGAAATGTTTGGTCAAATTCCTTTACCTCCTATTGCACAAGATATAACTACTTGGGAAAATTCTAAGAAATTAAATAACACTCTTTAAGGATTTAAATTATGCATGTAGCTGAGTTAATTTGGAACAGTTGGGAAAATGGCCAAAAAATTATTTCTTTGCCGAAAAAATTAATACCAAGTTCACGAAAAGAAGCTTATAAAATTCAGGAAAATTTAGAAAAATTTAGTAATGACATCATTGTAGGTTGGAAGATCGCTGCAACTAGTAAAGAAGGACAAAAACATATTGGTGTTGGAGGACCTTTAGCAGGTAGAATTTTACATAACAAACTTTATAAACCAGAAGACACTCTTATTTTTGGTCATAATAAAATGGCTGTTGCAGAGCCGGAATTTGCTTTTAAAATAGGGGAAACTTTAAAACCTACAAAAACATTATATAATCTTGAAGATGTCATGAAGTTAGTTGAATCATTGCATCTTTCAATAGAGTTACCTGATTCTCGCTTTAAAAATTTTGCAACTGTTGGAGAGTTTAACTTAATTTTAGATAATGCATGTGCACACCAGTTTGCAATCTCACAAGGAATAGACTATCCTTGGCAATCACTTGATTTATCAAAACACAAAGTCAAGATATATAATTCTGCAAATCTTCAGCATGACGGCATTGGAGCGAATGTTTTGGGAGACCCAAGAATTGCCTTAACTTGGTTGGTAAATGAATTATCACAAAATGATATTACCATTCATAAAGGTATGATTGTTTCTACAGGAACGTGTTCAATGCCACTACCAATAAAATCTGGAGATAAAATTACAGCTGATTTTGGTGATTTGGGCTCTATTAGTATTAATACAAAATGATAAAATTCTTATTTATTATTGTAATAATGGTTGTACTTATCTTTTTTTTGAAAAATCATTCTACAAAAATTATAACTTTTTTCAAAAGATTGTTGAGTAACCCAATGATTAGGGCTCTAGCATTCAGAGGCCTTTGGAGAGTTTTAAGATTATTAATTTTTAGAAGATAATTAGTTTATTAGACTTTTATAAAAACGTAGAAAGTATGGAAAAATATTTTCAACAATTTTAACAACCCCTTTTTTATTCGGGTGTATCATATCTTTTTGATTATAAGAAGGCTCCAAAGCTACATCTTTCAAAAAGAATGGATAAAAAAATACATCGTATTTTTTAGACAAGCTTGGGTAAATGGCATTAAATTCATTTACATATTCCCTTCCAAGGTTAGACGGTGCTTTCATACCGATAAGCATTGTAGGAATTTTAATTTTTTTTAAATGTGTTAAGATATTCTCAATATTTCTATAAGTTATTATGGGATTAATTCCTCTTAATGCATCGTTGGCACCAATTGAAATTATTACTGCGTCATACTCTTCTTCTAATACCCATTTAAACCTATTCAATAAACCGGTGGAAGTTTCACCAGAAATTCCAGAATTTGTTAGCTTTAAATTAATTTTAGAATGATTGATTTTATTTTGTAATTGATTAACGAAACCATCTTCTTTTAATAATCCATATCCTGCAATTAGACTGTCGCCAAAAACAATAACTTTTGTTGTTTTAGAATGTGCTGTATTTACAACAAATGATATAAAGAAAAAAATTGTAAATGTAAGTTTTTTTATATAATCCATTATTAACTAGAAACCATACTTTCCATTTGTCTACAAGAAAGATAATTAGAAAACAACATAATAAATTGATGTAATTACAAATGAATAATAATAGTAAAAAACATATAATTGAGCTGGAAAATGTTCATGTCAGCTTAAAAAGTAATGTAGAAACAGTTAATATTTTAAAAGGAATAAACTTAAAAATTCTTAAAGACAATAGCATTAGTGTAATTGGTGAAAGTGGAGCAGGAAAATCTACATTAGCAATGACAATAGCTGGCTTAGAGTTAATCTCTAAAGGGAAAATTTTTTTTAAAGGTGTAGCAATTCATGACTTGGAAGAAGATGAATTAGCTAATTATAGATCAAAAAATGTAGGTATTATTTTTCAATCTTTTAACTTATTACCATCAATGACTGCTTTAGAGAATGTTAACTTGCCCAATCAAATTTCTGGAGTATTAATTGATGACAAAAAAGGAACTGAGTTGTTAAAGTCAGTTGGGCTTAAAAAAAGACTCAATCATTATCCCCACCAACTATCTGGAGGTGAGCAACAAAGAGTTGCAATTGCTAGATCTTTAATATCTTCTCCAGAAATTATAATTGCAGATGAACCCACAGGCAATTTAGATAAAAGAAACAGTGAAGAAGTTATGAAATTAATTTTCAAACTACAGAGTGATTTTGCTTCAACGCTAATATTAGTTACTCATGATGAGACAATTGCTAAGCAATGTAATAAAATAATTAAATTAGATAATGGTTTAATTGTTAAAGATGAATAATTTTAAATTTTGGAAATTATCAATTAAAGAATTACGAGGATCTTTCAATGAATTTAAGATTGTTATAACATCAATATTTTTGGGCATTTTCATAATTAGTGCTGTAGGAAGTTTATCTGAAAACCTAAAATTTGAAATTAATAATCAAAGATCTCAGCTTCTTGGAGGAAGTTTTGAACTTTCCACTACATATCAGAAATTTCCTCAAAAAATTAAAAAATGGCTTGAGGTCAATGGAAAAGTCTCAGAAGTAATTGAGTTGAGGACTATGTTGTCTTCAAACAAAAACTTAATTAATAAACGTCGATTAGTTGAATTGAAAGCAGTTGATGAAAACTGGCCTTTGATAGGCAGTGTTTCAATTACACCTAATCAAACATTAAATCAGTCTATAAATAACACTAACGTCAATGGAGTTTTGATTGATAAAAATGTAAAAAATCAGCTTAGCCTTGATTTAGGTGATACACTTGATTTAGGTGATTCAAGAATAGTAATTAAAGGAATTATAAAAAAAGAACCAGATAGAATGTTTTCATTTGCAACTTTTGGTTCTCGAGTTCTTTTGTCAATTAAAACATTACAAAAAACAAATTTAATTGTCCCAGGTTCATTAGTAAAATATAAAATAAAATTTATTCCAAACAAAAACAATATCAATTTATCATACTTAAACAAGTTAGTTGAAGGTACTAATATCACTGTTAGGGGTATTAATAGTAGTACTAATAATTTTAATAACTTTATAGAAAGGACTTCTCTTTTTATTTCTATGGTTGGATTAATTACTCTTTTAATATCAGGAATTGGTATTTCTAATGGTGTAAAAGGTTATATAATCAAAAAAATTAAGAATATTGCGATTTTGAAATCATTAGGAGCTAAAAATATACAAGTTTTTTTAATTTACCTTTTTCAAGTCATGGTTATTTTTTTACTTAGCATAATACCTGCTTTACTTGCAGGAATATCAATTCCTTTTTTATTGTCACCAATAATTAGTTCAGAATTATTTGATACTTTTCAAGCAACAATTTTTTTAAAACCAATTATTATTAGTTTTTCTTTTGGTTTAATAGTTTGTCTATTATTTACAATAATACCAATTGCAAGTACCTATAAAATTAAACCAATACAACTTATAAGACACGCAGCTCATAACATTCATAATCAAAGCTCCAAAAAAATAAAAATATTCATATTTTTTTTAATTTGTTTGTTGTCTTACTTAACAGTGATTATGACCAACGACATTAAATTATCAGCTTATATTTTTACATCAATTTTTATTTCTTTTATAATTTTAAGCGCATTAACTAATATATATTTTTATATTTTAAAAAAGATAAATTTTAAGATTGGATCTCTATCTGAACTTGTAAGAAAATCAATTATTAGTAAGAATTCTTTTTCTAAGACAATAGTTGTTTCATTCAGTATAGGTTTATCACTTTTAATTAGTCTTAATATAATTGAAGAAAGTTTAGATAACAAAATCTCAAAAACTATTAATCAAGAAGCTCCTAATCATTTTTTAATTGATATTCAACCAAACCAAATTGATACAATTAATAAGTTAGCTTCTTCATCAAAAGATATTTTATTTCTTAACTCTCAACCAATGTTACGAGGTCGTATTACTGAAATAAATGACATTAAGGTTGAAAATTTAAAAGTAAATAAAGATGTCGAATGGGTGCTTAAAAGAGATAGAGCATTTTCTTGGACTAACGAAAGACCTAAAAACTCTAAGCTAATATCAGGAGAATGGTGGAAAAAAGACTATAATGGTCCTTTATTAGTATCAATGGGTGATAAAATTGCCAAAGGAATGAATGTGAAAATTGGTGATAATATACGATTTAATATTTTAGGTAGAAATTTTGAAGCCACGATTTTCAATACAAGAGAAATTATTTGGGAGAATATGAATATTAATTTTATTTTTGTATTAAGTGAAAGTAGTTTAACCAATGCCCCGCACACTTGGATTGCCTCAACTACAAGTGAAAATAAAGAAATAAATAATAATTTTGTAGAAAAAGTAGTCACTAAATTTTCAAATATATCTTCTATTTCAATAGAAGAAAGTTACAAAGCAATTAAGTCAATTTTAAATTTACTAATAATTATAATTAACTCTATTGCTTTAATAACACTTTTGTCAGGAGTTATAGTTTTAACAGGTATATTAGATGTAAGTAAAAAAGATAAGTTATATGAGATAGCAATATTTAAAATATTAGGAGCAAGTCCAAAAAAAATATCATTACTATGGCTATATGAATATTTAATAATTGGTCTAATGGCATCACTTATTTCTTTGTTAATCGGATGCTTGGTAAGTTTTATTTTACTATACTTCGTTTTTAATGTTGATTTTTACGTAAATTACTTAACCTTAATTATTTTGTCTTTTATTGTTCCAACTGTGGTAACAGTTTTTAGCTTTTTTAAAATGATTAAACTAGTTCTTTCTAAGCCGCTTCAAGTTTTGAGAGCTCATAATCATTAAATATCCATAAACTCAAAATTAATAAATGTTAAATTTTAATTTTTATAAAAATCATATATATGTTTAATTCAACTGAAATCAGGATAAAACATGCATTTTAAAAAATTAGGTAAGTCAGATTTAAACGTTTCATCATATTGTCTAGGAACAATGACTTTTGGAGAAACAACTTCAGAAGATGACGGACACAGTCAAATAGATCAGTCATTGGAATATGGGATTAATTTTTTTGATACAGCTGAAATGTATCCAACTTGCCCACTTCGTGCAGAAACTACTGGAAATACAGAAACTATAATTGGCAATTGGATAGAAAAAAATAAATCTAAAAGATCTGATATTATTCTAGCCAGTAAAATATCTGGGAAAGGTTACAAAGCCGTCAGGAATGGTGAGGGTATCAACGAAAAATCAGTAAAGATAGCGATTGAAGGTAGTCTAAAAAAATTGAAAACTGATTATTTAGATCTTTACCAATTACATTGGCCAAACAGAGGTTCATATCACTTTAGACAAAATTGGAATTATAACCCAACAACCCAAGACACAGTGTCTGCCAAAGAAAATATTTTACAGGTTTTAAGAGCTTTGGCTGATATACAAAAAGAAGGAAAAATTAGGTATATTGGCTTGTCTAATGAAACTTGTTGGGGCACTACTCAATTTATTCATTATTTAAAAGAATTTCCTAATCTTACTCTGGCCTCTACTCAAAATGAATATAGTTTACTTTGTAGATTATATGACCTTGATATGGCTGAAATGTCTTATCATGAAAATATTAGTTTGTTAGCTTATTCTCCTTTAGCAGGAGGGTTTCTTACAGGTAAGTATATGGAAGATAAAGTGCCAGACAACTCTAGACTTTCGAGAGTACCAAGTTTATTTGGTAGAATTAACGATAATTCCACTTTAGCTGTAAAAGAGTATGTATTACTTGCAAAAAAATATAATCTAGATCCAGTTCATATGGCCCTTGCTTTTTGTAATCAAAGACCTTTTATGGGCTCTGTAATTTTTGGAGCAACTGATAATTTACAGTTAACTAATATATTAAAAGGACTAGAGGTAGTACTTTCTGAAGAGATCATGTTAGAGATAAATAAGTTATATAAAAGATTTCCAATTACTTTTTAATAATTTTCAAGCTTTAAATTGTTTGTCGTTTCCCCATTTTTTCACTTCTGGGTGTTCATCAACAAAATTACACACTCTTTTAATGTTTGGATATTTTTTTAAGAAATCTTTTGGAAAGCCGTCTACTGCACCTGAAGTTGTCCACCCCACAAAACTCCATAAGGCAATATCTGCAATGCTAAAGTAATCAGTAATTATCAAATCGCTGTTTTCAGGGATATTTTTTTCTAACATTTCGAACTTTCTGGTGAACTCTGTTTCAAAAAATTCTTTTCTTTTAACAATTTTTTTATCAGGTTCTAGATCTCTTCCTGCATTAAAAATTAACACTGTAATATCAGTAATAAAGTCCAAGAATTGATCAATTTTAGCAGCTGCAACATCGTTGTCTTTCGGATATAGACCGGATAATTTTCCACAAAATCTTGCGATACCAGCTGTTTGAGCAAAACTTTCATCGTTAACTTTTAAACATGGAAGCTGATTAAATGGAATAATTGTTCCGTCGTCTAATTTACCCGAACTTCTTGCTCTCATAAATTCTTCACGGTCAACTCGAATATCATTAAATTTTATCTTGCCAATATTAAGCGCAATTCTGCTAACTTCTGCTCTCCAAAAAGGAAAGTCAAAATATATTAAAGACAAATTCATTGTTAAGTAATCTCCTGTTAAATAAAAATTTTACTAATTTCATCAAAAACTGAAAACATTAGTTCTTCAGTTTTAATATTTATAGGATCTGATGCAGATGACATTCTTACTATTGTAATTTCCTTTTGAGGGTTTATCCATATATTTTGACCATGGATCCCAATAGCACAATATTCATTATCTTTGAACCCAGTCTGGTACCATTTTGACCGATAATTTCCATTTGGAAATCTTTCCAAATTATCTTGATTTAGATAGCTATTATTATTTTTATTATTAACGAAATCTTCTATCCATGCGGCGGGTATTACTTGACCATTCTTATTAGATCCATGATTACGAACTAACTCAGAAAGTAAAAGTAAATCATATGGTGAAACACTAATTCCTCCTGCGGCTCTGGAAGCTCCCCATTTATCAACAGTTACATTAGCTTCATGATTGATGCCTGCCTTCTTGAATAGTAAGTCAGCCATTATTTTAGAATAATTTTCACCTGAAGCTCGTTCAATAATCCATCCTAATAAATCACTATGAGGTGAACAATAATGATATTTTTTACCATGCTTCTGATTAGACTTGGGCATTGAGGAAAGAAAATCATGCAATCCTTTGACTGTTTGCGTTGAATTTGTTTCAGGCAAATCCCAGCCAGTGGATGATCTATACTTCTTAAATATTTCTGCTTGTCCTGTGTAGTCTTCTATAAATCCAGAAGCAATGCTCATATCAAGAACATTTCTAACAGTTGCGTCTTCATAAGCAGTTCCCTTGGTTTCTGGTAAAATATGTGAAATGTAGCTGTTAATATTAATTACTTTTTTCTCTACTAGTATTCCAGTTAACAAAGAAGTTAAAGACTTTGATACTGAAAAAATGATATGAGGAGTGTTAAACCTTGTGAATTTATCATAAAATTCAAATTTAATTTTACCCTTATGCATAACTAAAAAAGCATCTGTGTCACATATTTTGAAAATTTCTTTAAGTTTGTAAGAGGTATTTTTATGATCAATGACTAGATCATCTATGTCTATTAACTGTTTTTGTAATATAACCTTTTTATCAGGATTATTATAAATTGGTGATGTTGGTATTAAATTTCTTACATTTACAAATGACCAAGAATTGAAAGGATATTTTCGCCAATTATCTAGAGTAACTTGGTATTCAATTGGAGGTGGGCTACCTTTCATGATTTTATTAATGTCAAAAAAAGTCATTTTTTCTCAAAAAACTAATAATCCTATCTATATTCATCATTATATTTGACAAAGCTTTATTTTGGCAATAACCCATTATAAACTTAAATATATAGAGTTAACAATGAAATTAACACTAGATGACATTATTGATGTACATAAAAAAATTTCCAAAAATGTAAAGTGGACTGAAACCAGCTACTCAAGCTCTATTTCAGAAAAATTAGGTATTAATATTTTCTTCAAGTTTGAAAATAGACAATATACAGGCGCATTTAAAGTAAGAGGTTCTTACTCCAAGCTTTTGTCACTTTCAGATCATGAAAGAAGCTCTGGTGTGGTTGCTATGTCTGCTGGAAATCATGCGCAAGGATTAGCTTTTATATCAAATAAGATGGATATTAACTCAAATATTGTAATGCCTGAAGGAACTCCTTTTACAAAGATTAGAAGAACTAAAAATTTTGGTGGAAATGTTATTATTAAGGGATCTGATTTAGATGAGTCCTATCAACATGTACAAGATCTTATAAAGGATAAAGGTTTCATTGAAGTTCATCCTTACAATGATTTAAATGTAATTTCTGGCCAAGGCACTATTTCATATGAAATGTTATCTGACTGTAATGAAATTGATGTTCTACTGATACCGGTTGGTGGTGGTGGATTAATAGCTGGTTGTGCATTGGCAGCAAAAGAAATGAATAAAAACATAAAGGTTATTGGCGTTGAATCTGACTTGTATCCATCTTTAACAAACAAAATGTTTAATAAAAAAATCAAGTGCAAAGGATCTACTTTAGCTGAAGGTATAGCTGTTTCAAAAATAGGTGATATTCCTTTTTCTATAATTCAGGATTTTGTAGATGATGTAATTACTGTTTCAGATAAATCGATTGAAAGAGCAATAGCAATGTTAGCGGAACACGAAAAAGTTGTTGCAGAAGGGGCAGGTGCAACAGGTCTGGCCGCGTTATTACAAAATACTAGCACATTTAAAGGTAAAAAAGTTGGCGTTATAATATGTGGGGGAAATATTGACTCAAAAGTTTTGTCCTCAATTTTAATGAGAGACTTAGTTAGATCAGGACAGGTTACAACACTGGGTATTACGATGCCTGACAAGCCTGGACAATTACAAATTATATCAAAAATTTGTGCAACTAATGGAGCTAACGTGCTTCAAGTCGAGCATAGTAGATTTGCAATGGATTTGTCAGCTAGTTTGGCCAAATTAAATATTACTGTTGAAACCCAAAATTCAGATCACTTAAACAAAATAATTGAAGAAATTGAAAGAAATGATTTACCAGTTGAGATCGAAGGTTTGATTTAAAGACTGTTAAATTTTTTAATTTTTTTTTAAATAGGATTATTATGAAGAGAGTTTCAATATTTATTGATGTGCAAAATATATATTATACTACAAAGCAAATATTTAAATCTAATTTTGATTATAATAAATTTTGGAAAAAAATTACTAATGACAGGGAGGTGGTTGCTGCATTTGCTTACACTACTAACAGAAATGATACTAAACAAATACAATTTCAAAATATATTAAGGGGAATTGGTTTTGAAGTGAAATTAAAACCTTTTATTAGTAGAAACGATGGCTCATCAAAAGGGGACTGGGACGTAGGTATAACAATTGACATCATGGATTATGCACCTAAATCAGACATTATAGTTTTAGCTTCAGGTGATGGAGATTTTGATTTGTTGCTAAAAAGGGTGATTTCTAAAAATAAAATTTTTGCGGAGGTTTATGGCGTAGAAGAGTTAACAGCAAATTCATTAAAGAAATCTGCATCTAAATTTTACAAAATTGATAACAGCCTGCTTCTTAAATGAAAATTTAAGATATCTTTGTTAAATGAATATTAACAATCTCGTTTGACGATCCAATACGCAACTTAGGTCCCCAGCAACCAGCGCCAGACGATACATAAAGCTTTGATTTTTTGTATTCATATATTCCATAAATAAATTTAAATTTTAATTTAACTAAAAAGTTAAATGGAAAAATTTGACCATTATGAGTATGTCCTGACAACATAAGATCATTTTTACTTTTTATATTGTCCCAAATATCAGGTTTATGTGACAGGACTAAGTTAAATAAGTTTTTTTTATTTAACTTTTCAACAAATTTTATTTTAGAAAATTTACTTTGTAAATCGTCAATTCCAATTATGTTTATATCATTAATTTGTATACTTGAATTTTTAAGAACTTTAATTTTAAATTTTTTCAATTGCTCAATTTTATTTTTAAAATCTTTTAGATAATATTCATGGTTTCCGTTAACAAAATATATATCCTTTTTAAAGTTATTTAATAAATTTAGATCATTTAATTTAAAGGAACTGGAATCTATAAGATCTCCTCCAATCAATAAAAAATCATATTCTAAAGTTTGTATTTTATTTAAGA
>OCZA010000193.1_pt1 | contig 22137 bp, 16 predicted proteins | sample 1539021 | NCBI WGS metagenome assembly OCZA01 (sample SAMEA2619376, study PRJEB22493) | marine metagenome | biome: marine biome (ENVO:00000447); feature: surface water layer (ENVO:00002042); material: "saline water (ENVO:00002010), including plankton (ENVO:xxxxxxxx)" | depth 5 m | reverse complement strand
TCCAGGTTCCAGAATCCTGATTGATGCATTGAATACATCATTGTCATTAGTAGAGAAGATCCATCAGTCATGGCTGCATCAATGACCTGCCCTTTACCGGAATTCTTAGTCTCTAAAAGAGCAGCCACAATACCTAAAGCCAATAACATACCACCACCTCCAAAATCTCCAATGAGATTTAAAGGTGGAACAGGCGGAGAATCATCTCTTCCTATTGCTGCCAAAGCTCCTGACAAAGCAATATAGTTAATATCATGTCCAGCTGCATTCGCTAATGGTCCAGTTTGTCCCCATCCAGTCATTCTTCCAAAAACTACTTTCTCATTCCTTTTTTGGCATACATCAGGTCCTAGTCCTAATCTTTCCATTACACCAGGCCTGAAACCTTCAAAAATAGCGTCTGCACTTTCGACTAACTTCAATACTACCTCTACTCCGTCTTCGCTCTTTAAGTCTACAGCGATTGATTTCTTCCCACGGTTTGCTGGTTCTTCTCTTGAACCTGTCCCTGCAGCCGAAGCTCTGTCAACTCTTATAATCTCTGCTCCAAGATCAGCCAGGATCATTCCACAGAACGGTCCAGGGCCTATTCCAGCCATTTCAATAATCTTGAATCCCTTTAGTGGTCCCATACTAGTCTCCTGTCAATTTTTCTTTTCCCAACGGTTTAAAATAAAGAATCAGTTGGGGTAACAACGTTAATGCCCCTAATAATGCCATAATCATCGCTAATGATACAAAGAACCCAAAGTAGACACTTGGATTGAAGTTAGAAGTTGAAAATACTAAAAACCCAAGAATTATTGTTAATGACGTATAAAACATTGCCCTACCTATGGTTCTATGACTATCTTTCATGGCTTGAACATAGATTCCAGAAACTTTAAATTCTTTTTTAAATCTATGAATATAGTGGATTGTATTATCTACAGCCATACCAACGCTGATAGCGGCAACAGTGATGGTCATAATATCCAGTGGTATTGAAAAAATACCCATAGTTCCCAATACAACTCCTGCTGCCAATAGATTAGGAATAATCCCAATAATGGATAAATACAAAGAACGAAAAAGAATTAAAAACATTAAAAAAATAATACTAAAGACAATAACAATAGTTCCTATCTGCGAATCGAATAAGCTTTGTAACATATTGTTATAAAGCACTGCTAAGCCAGTCAGTCTAAATTGTTCTTCTTCCAAACTGTAATCTGTTTTTAAAGTCTCAGAAATTTCATACAAGAGTTCATTTCGATTCAGACCCTCGGCGGACTCAATCACCCTGGCAGATATCCGTACTTGATTTTCATCATTGCTTATATAAGAACTCAATAAATTCTCTTTAATTTCTTCTGGAAGCATGTTTTTAACCAGAGCTAAATCTAGCTCCGACAAAGGTTCACCATCTTTTAATTCAGTAGCTACTTTTATACCACTTGCAACAGAAAGAACTTTTCCTATTTCCGGTAAAGAGTCTAAGTAGTCATGAATCTGCTCAAGCTTTTCTAAAGAAATAGTATTCCACCAATAGCCATTATTAGTTGATTCTTCATCTTCAAAACCAAAGTCATCATCAAAAGACTCTTCTTCTATATCAGTTATCCAATTTTTGGGTGCATTGATAACAACATCTAATGGTGCTGTACCGCCAAGTTTGTTATCAAGTAAGTCCATGCCTTTATAGATTTCTGTAGATGGCTTGAAATAGTCTATAAATCTATTCTCCACTGTAAGTTGGTTGATGCCGTATATCGATATACAAAATAAAATAATTCCGATAAGACTAACGTAATTCCCTAATTTTTCAGTTAACTTAGAAAAAGCTACAGTTACCCCTTTGCTGAAATCTTTCGATTCTTGGTCAAGACTAGAGGTAAAAAGTAGGCTGAATACTGGAAAAAGAACAAAGGAAAAAATAAAAGCAAAAAATATTCCTGCAACCATCATCTTACCAAAGTCCATTACAGGTTTAATTTCACTCACTCCTAAAGAGGCAAAAGCTATGATTGTAGTTAGAGCAGTATAAAAACAAGGTTTTAACATTTGTTCTACAGTTAAAGCTACTAAATCCCTTTTTTCGAGTGAAGGATTAATCTCGTATAGCTCTTGATATCGAACAATTAAATGTATTGTTAATGAGATTGATATTATTAATAGAAGTGAGATGAAATTTGAAGAAACTACTGTAACCCTCCAGTCCATCCAGCCCAGAAACCCAATAACGAAAAGAGCAATTAAAGCGCTTGAAACCAAGGGCATTGCAACCCAACGTAATTTTTTAAAAATGATACTCAAAGTTATTACGAACATAATCAGTACACCAATAGCGAAATATTGAAGATCGGTTTTTATAAAACTAATCATGTCAGAAGCAATCATTGCGGTGCCGCCAAGGTATATATCACCGTTATCTTTAAAACTTTCTATGGCATTTCTTGTCGACTCAATTAGCGCGTCTCTATCTATAGATGCTTGTGAATTGAGTGTTTTTATTTCCTCATTTATATTTTTTAGCTGTAAATCATGAGTAGAAGGTAAATATTGTTCAGAATTTATCAAGTCAAGAATTTGATAACGTTTATTAATAGCTTCTTCGTAAGAATCATTACTTTCTAGCAATAATTGCATTGCGGTATAAGTTGCATCTTTGTCCGTGAGTAATTCTGTGTATAAGGGGCTATTTTTAAATTCTAGCCTTGCTAAATCTTTATCAGTGCCTTCATCTTCAATAGTCCGAAGATTATCAGCTAGTTCACTCATACTCATTTTAGGACTGAAAAGTAAAGGTGCATCTAAATAACTAAGAACTGAATCTACTCCTTCGATTTGTTCAAAAACATCTACCATTTCTCTCACTTGAGAAATAGTCTCATTAGAAAATAGGTCTTCTGTTGGTTTAAAGATTACGATTAAAAAGTCAGATGAAGCATAATCAGAATTTACTTCTCTATAATATTTGAGATCATCATCACTCTCTAATACTAGAGAATCGGATGAGGCATCTAGCTTAAAGTTATTAAGATTTAATATAGAGAAAGATAAAGCGACAAGAAAAGAAATAAAAAGTATCTTTGGGTAAGATGTAATGAATTTAGAAAAGACCTTAGACATCTTTATATTTTATCTTGTTTTGCATTAGCACCCATATGCACGTGCCCTCTTTCTTCAGCTAAATCAATCTGCAATTGTCTTTGAGAGAATCTTTCCTTATCTTTTTTAGAAGAAACGTTGTAACACTTATGGCAAGATACTCCCTTTTCGTAATATTTTGATTCAAGATCAGTTTTTGATAGAGGTCTTCTGCAACCAAAACATTGAAGAAAATTTCCTGGTCTTAAATTCTTATCTACAGTTACTCTCTCATCAAAAACAAAACATTCGCCTTCCCATAAGTTTTCATCTTGAGCATCTTTGAGATATCTTAAAATACCACCGTCTAGTTGATAAACATCTTTAAAGCCCTCGTTCATCATGAAAGAAGAGGCTATTTCGCATCTAATACCTCCCGTGCAAAACATAGCTATCTTTTTATTTTTAACATTAGACAACTCTTTATCAATGAAATCAGGAAATTCAGTTAGATTATCCATCTTAGGAATAATAGAGTTATTAAAGGTACCTATTTCTGTTTCGTAATTATTCCTGACATCAAGAATAATTGTATTGGGATCTGTAATTAATTTATTCCAATCCAGATGATTTAAATGTTTACCTCTTGCAGTGACTGGATCAAAATCACCCTTTAATGGTAGCAATCTATTTCTGCACTTAATTTTTAATCTCTTGAAAGGTAATGACTCAGAAGAAGACCAAGTTTCTTCTTTTATAGTTAATTTAAATTTCTTTTCCAATAAGGCAACTAACTCAATTAAAGCTTTTTTCTTTCCCGATAAAGTAGTGTTAATTCCCTGCGGGGTCGAAAAAAAAGTTCCAACTATGCTGTTTTTAATACAGTGTCGCTCAACAGTCCTGCCAACTTTCTTATGGTCACCTATTTTTTCGATGGAATAGAAGGTAACGACATGATTATCTGCCATTTTAATTTTTTAGTTATCGTTTTTACTTCCGCCCAAACAATCTGGAGAAGGTTCTGCTTTTTTATTCTTTTCTATCCATTCATTTTCGGTGAAAGTATGAATAGATAAGGCATGTATCGGTCCATCAATTTCTTCTTGTATCTCCGCATAAATAAGTTGATGTCTCTTAACTAAATTGAGTCCTTCAAAAAGATTGGAGATAGCTACTATCCTTACATGAGATTCTCTTCCTGGTTCTACGTTATGAAGATAACTTTCGTCTATTACCTCTAGATGACTAGGGTCTAGCGCTTTTTTTAATTTATCTTCTATAGATGTAATTGCACTCATTGTTCAATTTTAATTGCTTTCAAGCTCTAAGAGAAATCTTTTAATATCCAATCCGCCAGTGAAGCCCCCTAAACCTGATTTTGATACTACCCTGTGACAGGGTACAACTAATGGAAGGGGATTCTTTCCACAACTAGAACCAACAGCTCGATAAGCTTTAGGATTACCAACTTTTTTTGCAAGATAGGAATATGTAACACACTCTCCATAAGGTATTTTGATCATTTCTTTAAAGACTTCTGACCTAAAACCAGTAAAAGGTAATCTGTATTGAATACTAAAATTTTTTCTACCTTCAAAAAAGTACTCATTAAGCTGATTAATTATTATTTTGAAGGTATTTTCATCATTTCTTGCATTTGCATCACAAAAAACCTGGTTCGAGAAAGATACGCCTATTAAGTCTGAATCATCCTTTAGTAAACTTATACCCCCAACTGGTGAGTTATATAAGTGAGTAAAAAGCATTAACTATTTTTCCAAACCTTAGTATCTGGGTTTGCAGCGTTTTCTTCGTGATCATCTCTGGTAAGGGTATAGCCTGAAACTAGAGATAAGGCGCTTCCAAAAGCAATAATACAAATAGGTATGTACCATAAAGCTAGATTAGCTAATATTTGATCTGGAACGACATTATCAAGCATCTTTCTTGCCTCAGGGTCAGGAAAAGAAATCAGAGTTAAAATTATTCCAGCAAAGGTTAATCCAAAACCACTAACTGCTTTATCCGCAAAGCTTCTAGCCGAGAAAAGTATCCCCTCTTCTCTTCTTCCTGTTTTGAGCTGAATGTCTTCAACTAAGTCCATTAGCATCGAGGCGAGTGTTGCAAATACTATGATTCCTGAAGCAACATTAATAACTACGTGTACACATAAAACTGGAAGTAGATAAGGACTTCCATTTTCTGGGAACAAGGAAGTTCCATAAACAAGATCTATATACCTAAGGGCGAAAGGTAAAGCAGCGAATATTATTTGAAATGCCCAAATGGACATAACAGTATTCTTTTTACCAAACCTATCTGAAAGAATTGGAGCAATGAAAATGGCTATTATTGGAGCAAGATATAGACACAATCCCCTCGTTAACATCTCATTCGTATTTAAGCCCCAAAAAAAGGAATCAAAATATATGGCAAATGCTGCCTCAATTCCACCAGCCAAAGCAGCGAGAAGACCTGAAAAAAACAGAAACATATAAGACCTGTTTGCCAGCAAGGTTTCTTTTAGTTCTCTTAAAACTTCTCCTAGAGGTGCTGCTTTAGATTCAGGTGGGGCTAACAATCTTGGTATATGTTTATGGGTACCAAGACTGGTAACTAGAATTCCAACAAAAATAAGTATGGCCGCTACAAGTCCATAATCTGCCCAAGCATCTGGATTAAATCTACCATCAGAATAAGCATCAGTTACATTATTTGGTCCAAACCAAAACCAAACCAAATTATAAGTAGTAAGGCCTCCAAACCAACCGAAGAAATATCTAAAAGACATTAATGAAGTCCTTTCTACATAATTACTAGTAAGCTCAGGTCCGAGAGAAATTGAAGGAACCTCGTAGAAGGTAATAAAAACTCTAATAATGATTGCACAAACCAAAAAGTAAAAAAATAATTGCCAATCTGAGTAGTATTCTGGTGGTGTCCAAAGAAAATAATAAGTTATGGCAACTGGTATAGCGGCAGCATACATATATGGATGTCGCCTACCCCACTTAGATCTAGTTCGGTCTGAATAATAACCAACCAAAGGATCTGTTATAGCGTCAATTACTAATATTATATTTAACGCGAGTCCTGTCATCCATCCTGGCAAACCGAATACGGAGTTGTACACGAATAGAACAAAAAAACTAAAACCGTTATTCTTAATACCAAAAGAAATAGATCCAAATCCGTAAAAGAACTTGGTTTTGAAATCTAACTTAGTTTCTTGTGCCTGTTCTTCCATGATTAATAAATATTAGACTAAATCCCCGTAAAATTAATATAGATAGGTGAAGACCAAGCTCGTTCTTCTGAAAGAGTTAAGCAATCATCTTCCTTATCAGTTCTTGAATCACCATAACAGATATTTACTTTAATACACTCTCCTTTCTCATCGAAAGTACATCTTAGATTGCCGCCATTCACAACAGGCGAAGGCTCTTGGATAGCTCTAACGTAATAGATTGTGTCTCTTGAGGTATCCTTGAACTCCTCATCTACAAACTCAATCTCACAACCTTGTTGACTTGGATTACATTCAAAAGTCTTCCATGCATCATATATAAGGTTTTCAATAGGCTCGTTTTGACTTATTTGTGGTGTAATCTTAACTACTTCAATTCTTGAGATATTTTTTCTTCTATCAGAAGGGTTATAGCATTCGTTCTTACAAATTCTTTCGATTTCTTCTTGGGTAATATCTGTAGATGAATAATCTGGACAACCTGGTTTCTGCTCAAATGCACCTACTGCTTTGACTCTGAATCGAGGATTATCTGACTGATTGACTGTACTTCCCATAGGACTCGATGAATCTTGGCGCACTAAATCAAACCAAAGAAGAATTCTATCACCTGTAGTTCCATAAGTTTCCTTACTAGTTAGGCTTTGCCAAATAGACTCACGATCTCTTCCAGAACTATGAACAGCTGCTAATCCACCGGTTGTAAAGAAAGAAGCTTCTCGTTCTGCCTCAAAAGCTCCAAATCCGGCTCTTAGACCTAGTAAAGGCTGATCTCTTAAATCATTTGATCTATCTTTGATTTCTTCGACGGGATAAAGAGCCTCACCTACATAATCATGGCTTGGACCATTAGCTTCAGTCGTGACAAATCTATCAATTTCTTTGTATCCTGTACCTGGTCTGGCTCTATGATTATCGCTCGATGCAATAAATCCAAAATTAAATCTCATTGGATTTTCTTGATCAAAGTTAGAGATTGCAAGTCCGTACTGTGCTGATCCAGCAGGTCTATAATTAAAAGAAGGCAGATAACAATCTCTGCATTGTCCTGAATCCAACCAATCTTCTATTGTTACACCAGGAACAGTTAGGTGTCCTGCAACACCCATAACAGCGTAATTGTCCCTTGCCTCTGCAGCTCTCGAAGAGCACTCACTATCCGAGAATCCATTACCCAGACATCTCTCTTCAATAATTTCTCCAGCCCTCCAACAACTTGGTAAATATTCTTTAGTAGGTTTAGGACAAATCAAATCACCATTTTGATCCTCAGTTAAAGATCTCCATGACCTATATTCTTCAGAATTTCCATGACCTGACATAACCTCAAATAGAATCTGCAAATTGTCATCATTAAAATCTGCTTCTAACTGTTTATCCAACTTAGAGTTAGGTGGAGTATAGAAACCCCAAGTATTCCCATGTGGTATAACAATTGTAGGAAAGTTTAAATCTCTAAGCTTTTCAAATAAGTCTTTTGGTGTGTCCGCATATTCATAACAATCATCACCTAATTGGCTTGAGGGAATGCCTTCTTCACAAATCTTTGCTTCAGCTAGTTCATCAGCAAAAGCTATAAAATCAAAATATCGATGTCTATTTTCAAAATCAAGTAATGCAGCAGGTCTTAATTGTCTGGATTGCCCAGGTATACCAGCTCTCATTCCATTAGTAGCTAATCCACCTGCTCCAATAGCACGTTCTGGAACTTTACCCTCTTCAATGTCTAGAAACATTACATTTTTATGACCATAGTGAGTTTCTGCCGTATTTCCAACTTGGGTCCACTCGTATCCAAGAAAAGTTACTAAATCTGGATCATTAGCATCTGTAGGACTATTACAGTTTCTAACAGCTTCCTTTATAGAATTCCATTTTCTTGGAGTTAATGCCTCTGCATGATCTGTAGAGACCCAAAAGTCCAAATTTGCACAGAACCTTGCAAAGTCACATGCGTCAGCTATTGGGTGGGGGCCTTCTCCATTGAGTATTGGCAAGCTCCATAGAAAAGCATCTGTTGAATAAGTTGTATGAACGTGAGTATCGCCAAATAAAATTTGCTTTTCTCTGCCAAAGGGTTTTTGGGAAATGAGTTTTTGATCTACAAGAGATTTAGGTAGTTCGGAGTTTATAGAATAACCGGGTTCTTCTAGTTCACCATACAAATCTAGATATATGCCCGCCGTATAAATACCAAAAACAATAAAAACTGTTCCAAACAGAAAATAGATGTAGCGCATAGATTAATTTTTATCTTTTTTGTTTGCTGTGTCGATAAATTCTTGCATAAAATCTCTTTCTTTTTTTTGACTAAAAAGTTTATTCATTGAGAAGTTGCTAGACTCAAATGATTTAGAATTTCCTGTCTGAAATAATCTTATATTAGAGTGTTTGAAGAAATAAATTAACAGGCATCCCGCAATAAAACCACCAATGTGAGCAAAATACGCAACTCCACCCTCAGAGCCAACTGATGCACTGAAAAATTGACTGAATATCCAGATACTTAAAACGATAAAAGCAGGAACCTTTATTACTGTTATAAAGATAAATAGCCAAAATAAAACATTTACATTGGCCCTGGGGTGAAGGACTAAATAGGCTCCTAGGATTCCAGCTATTGCACCACTGGCACCTATCATTGGAATACTAGACTCAGGATTAATTAATGCTTGAAGTAAAGCGGCGGCTATTCCGCAAACCAAATAAAAGATAAGAAACTTCTTATGACCCATGCTATCTTCAATGTTGTCACCAAATATCCAAAGAAAGACCATATTGCCTATCAAATGCATCCACCCTCCATGCATAAACATTGAGGTAAAAATTGTTAAGTATGGGCTTATAAAGCTTTCTTGACTACCTAACACAGCAGCAGGAACGACTCCGAAATTATAAATGGCTTCCTGATTTAAATTAATAGGAAGTGTGCTTTGCCATAGGAAAATAAAGCAACAGATACCGATAATAAAATAACAAACTAATGGTCTAGAGCCACTTTCGTTGTCATCGGAAATTGGGAAGAAGAACATTAGTTCTTCTCTACATAACCAAGGTCATTTACATTATCTAGATGACCTTTTCGATCAATATCATATTTAAGAATCAGAAGAGTAGAGATAATCGGTAAGAAAAACCCTATTGCTATATGAATTGTTGCAAATCTGTCTATCAGTGGCCCACTTTTCATTTCTTCTGTAATTCCAGGATCATCAAAGCCAGCCCAAGCAAGTATTAAACCTGCGATTAGGACACCTCCGGCACCAATTAGTTTTTGTATCATTGAACTAACTGTACCTAATAATCCCTCTTCTCTCCTTCCGGTCGTTCTTTCTACATCTTCTACGATTTCCATAGCCATAGAAGTAATAAAGATAAATCCTAAGGAGCCAATAGATACTAGTGCACAGCTATGAATCAGAAGGATCCACCATATTAAATCTGAACCATTAGCAGGAAAAAGCTGCATACCTAAGATTGGTTCAAGCAATCTAAGCACCATAGGTAAAGGTCCTACCACTATGGATGTTAGAAAAATTCCAACAGCTATCTTTTTTTTACTTCTACCTACTGCAATCCTCGGTGCAAACAGGGCTATAAACACAACACTTGCTGCATTCCATGCAGCAAATGTAGATATTTGGTTTGGTTTCCACTCCCAAAAATATGTATTGTAGTAAGTTCCTGCTCCTGTATCAGTTCCTACCACAAGAGAATAAACACAACCTGAAGCAAACAAAACTATCCATGATCTATTAGAGAGAGTTTCCTTTGCCTCTCGAAAAAACGTTTTAAATTGAAAAGACCTTTCTGGTGGGACATGCAAGTATGGTATGCGACTATGAGTCCCAACAGTTGTTATTACAGTACTAACGAAAATACCTAGACCTCCCCAAAAGGCTAATAATTGGTATCCAGCACCATTAGAGAAACTATCAACTAAGAAGTATTCCATATGGATAAAAGAAATACCCGCACCACCAATCCATCCAAGGGCCATACCAATACCAGCTATTATATTTCTCTGATCATAATCTTTAGTTAATTCCGGACCTAAAGCGCCTCTTGGAACTTCGTAAAAGGTCATTGCAAGTCTCATGAGGATCATTAAAACTAAAAGTCTAGTAAAAAGTGCTGAATCCGAAATATCACCTGGGTCTTGTAAAATTAGATAATAACAAAGGGCAAAAGGAATTATGGCTCCATACATAAAGGGATGTCTTCTTCCCCATTTAGTTTTAAGACGGTCGGACCATACTCCCACAAAAGGATCTGAGAATGCATCTATTACCAACGCAATACCTATTGCTGCAGTTACAAGCACTGCATCTAAACCCAAAACATCTTGGTAGTAAAAAAGTAACCAAGTCCCTAGCAAGTTATTTTTGATTCCGACCCCTATCGAACCAAAACCATATGTCCACATGGTCCTATTAGAAGCGGATTGAGCTTTTAGGTTGTTCTCCTCCATAAACAGTCATTCTCCCTGATAACTGAGTCCATTTATACATTAAAAAAGACTAAATAAATACCCTAAAAAAAATTTTAAAGTAGAATGAATGAGGGAGATAAATATGGCTAGATTAAAAGATAAGGTTGCAATAATAACTGGAGCTGGAAGAGGTATTGGAAGAGAAATATGCCTTTATTTAGCTTCTGAAGGAGCAAAAATTGTAGTAAATGATTTGGGTGGAGGTAGAGATGGAAGCGGTGAAGGCAAAGTGGCTGATGAGGTTGTTGAAGAAATAAAAGCACTCGGCTCTGATGCGGCCGCCAATTATGATTCTGTAGGAACAGTTGAAGGTGGTCAAAATATATTTAATACCGCCATAGAATCGTTTGGTCGTGCCGATATACTTGTCAATAATGCTGGTGTTTTAAGAGACAAGACACTTTACAACATGGAAGAGTCTGATTGGGATGTGATAATGGAAGTTCATCTAAAAGGGCACTATAACTGCACTAGACCCTTAGTAAGATACATGAGAGATAATAATGTTTTAGGTTGTAGGATTATTAATATGTCCTCAGTTTCGGGACTATTTGGAAATTTTGGACAAGTAAATTATGGTGCTGCAAAAGAAGGCATAGCTGGCTTTACAAGATCTCTTGCATTGGAAGTGGCAAAGTATAAATGTACTGTAAATACAATTTCTCCGGGAGCCGCAACAAGACTAACGATTGATCTGATAGAAGCTGCAGGAAGAAAATATGATGAAAATGACTGGACACAGGGACCTGGTCAAATAGCTCCAGTAGTCGCATGGCTATGTACTGAAGAAGCTAGCCAAATAACCTCACAAATCATTCATTCACAAGGCGGAATATTAGGAATTATGCAACAACCTGCAATTATTCAATCTTTTACTACAGATAACTTATGGACTCTTGATCAGTTAGACCAGTTAATTCCTGAGCTAGTAGAATCTAAAAAGTTCCACGACCAAGAGGTAGAAGAAAAAGGGGCTCCTAAAAAAGTTTAATTAGCCTAGCCAGACAGAAGCCGAACCTCTGATATCATTAGCCGAAGCTCCTATTTCGAAAATGTACTCTGCAGGCTCTACTTGCCACGCATGATGATCAATATTCCAGAATGATAATTCTCTTTCTGATAATTCAAATTTTACCTTTTGAGTCTCACCTGGTTCTAAAGAAATTTTTGTGAATTTCTTGAGCTCTTTTCGTGGTCGATCAATTTTTGAATCGGATACTTTTACATAGCCTTGTATTATTTCCTTACCAGCAACATCACCTGTATTGCATATTTCAAATTCAAAAGCAGCTACGGAAGCATTACCTTTAGGTGGTATTGCTCTTAAATTTGAATATTCGAAAGAAGTATAAGAAAGCCCATGTCCGAATGGAAATAATGGGTCAATTTCTTCTTTGTCGTACCATCTATATCCAATGTACAAACCCTCTTCATAATCCATCTGAAGATCTTTACCTGGGTATGTTGCATAAGCAGGTGTATCTTTAATAGATTTTGGGAAAGTAGTAGGTAATTTTCCTGAAGGGTTTGTTTTTCCAAAGATAATATCGGATAAAGAGTTTCCAAATTCTTGACCTGGAAACCAACACTGTAAAATTGAACCAGCCTCTTCAACCCACGGCATCAAACAGGGAGATCCAGTATTTAAAACAACTACCGTATTTTTATTTAGTTTGCATACTTCTGCGATTAGCTCATCTTGATTAGAGGGTAGATCTAGGTTGGATCTATCATTACCTTCAGTTTCCCAATCAGAATTCGTACCAACTATTAAAATAACTGCATCGGCCTCTTTGGCTATAGACTTAGCCTCTTCCATTAAATCGAATTGGTCTGGTGCCTGCATTCCGATTTGGACAGCAGGGAATCGCCCTTCCCACTTATATTCAACTTCCAGAAGATAAGTTTGTCCTTCTTCAAAAATTATTTTTTTTCTTTTTGGAGCAGAGCCCATACCAAAGAATGCATCACCTGGATCTTGAGAAGTCCAATTATCAATTTGGGTCTCTCCATTTATAGAAAGTCTTGAAGGTCCTATACTAAATATTTCAAAATCATACTCTCCAGAGAATTCTGGTTGCAACTCACCTGTAAATCTTACACTCAATGAAGGTCGCTTAGATTGCGATACTATATCTAGACCAAAACCCCCCATAGCCCAAAACTTATTTCCTTTTAGGATTTTAGTTTCAATAGGTTTTCCATCGAACTCTTGACCATCATAAAAGTCGACCTGAAAACCATCATTTTCTTTAAAAAGATTACTCGGTATAGCGGGTAGAAATTTATGTGTATGACAACCCTTTGCATAATCAACTTTCTTATCATCACCCAAAGCAGATTCGATCCCCTCTAATGGATGTACTACATAATGCGGGTTGAGTGATGCGCTGCCTCCTCCCATATATTGTCCCTTAAGAGCATTTGGACCTATAACTGCAAGTTTTTTAATCTCTTCTGTTTTTAAAGGAAGAACTCCATCATTCTTGAGTAAGACCATACCTTCAGATCCAGATTGTCTAATCAAAATCCTATCTTCTTCTAAATTATTACTCTCTTCTGGTTTTTCATCTGGTTTGTCTAGTCTTCCAGTAAATTCAGCAACTCTGAGGATCCTCCTTACTTTATCATCAACTACTTCCTCATCTACTTTTCCTTTGTTCACCGCTTTTACTAAGTTTTCACCCCAACTTCTTGCGGGACCTGGCATTTCACAATCAAGTCCTCCATTGGCATTGCCAATGGTATCTTGTGCTGCACCCCAATCACTGACTACATATCCAGGAAAATTCCATTCATCTTTAAGTACTTTATTTAGCATCTCATCATGAGAAGAGCAAAATATATTATTTAATTGATTGTAAGCAGACATGACTGATAAAGACCCAGCCTTTACTCCCATTTCAAAGGGTAAAAGATATAGTTCCCTCAAAGTTCGTTCATCAATATTTGAACTAACGAAGTGTCTCTGATATTCAGTATCATTGCCGATGAAATGTTTCAGACATGCTGAGACTCCAACTGATTGGACGCCTTGTACATAACTGCTTGCTAACTCACCCGTTAAAATAGGATCTTCGGAGTAACATTCGAAATGTCTGCCACCTAAAGGGTGTCTATGTAAGTTAATAGTTGGGCCTAGTAAAACATCAGCATCTTTGCTTTTTGCTTCTATTCCAATAGCTCTTGCAATATTTTCTATATTCTCTGTATCCCAAGAAGAAGAAAGACAAGAGGCACTTGGAAAGCAAGCCGAAGTAGCTCCAGAAATGGAATCTCCTCTGGCGCCTATGGGGCCATCAGTCATCTTTACTCGCGGAATATTAAGTCTAGGTACCGCAGTTGTATGCCAAGCTGATGATCCTGACAAAATAGAAACTTTTTCTTCTAGGGTCAACTCCCCTATTAAGGATTCTATTCTGTCCATAGAGTTAGCTGGGATTAAGCGTAATCTCTTGCTTTGTAGATAGAGTTTCTTGGTTTGGCAAATACATTTCTTACCATCGGTTCAAATTCTTCGATGGACATACATTCATAATCTGGATCAAATGAATTTTGATCATATTTAGCACAAAATTCAGCACAAGCATGCCAGTAAGGACTATCCTTATATTCGTCTCTCATATTTTTGTCTAAACCTAGAAAATCAAAGAAGTAGTAACCTTGAAAAATGCCATGGTGTTTTACGATCCAGTAATTTTCTTCCGAAACAAATGGTTGCAACATTGTTGCAGCAAGGTCAGCATGATTTGCAGAAGCCAAAGTATCTCCAATATCGTGAAGAAGAGCGCAAACGACATACTCCTCATCTCTTCCATCTTTATAAGCTCTTGTTGCAGTTTGTAAACAATGAGTGAAACGATCAACAGCAAAGCCTCCAGTATCACCTTTCAAAATAGATAAATGTTCTAAAATCCTATCAGGTAAACTCTTTGCATATTCAGAAGTTTCTCTACCAATGATTGCATAATCTTCAGCAGTACCGTTTAGCATTTCAGTAAAAGTCGCTTGTTTTGACATAAACCCTCCCGTTTATGGACTTAATTTTGCCAGAATATGTGAATTTTTTCCACATTTAGACCATCCAGTTACTAATATTTTTTCCTTCAGGATCAATTAAAACGCCAGGATTCATTACACCTTTAGGATCTAGAGATGACTTTGCTGCTACTAAAACTTTATTGAAAAGATCAGGTCTTTGATCATCATAACCTTTAGGACGATGATCTCTTCCTACAGCATGGTGATGAGTTACTGTACCTTGGTTAGCAATACAAATTTCATTAGTAGCTAGCTTTATTTCTTTCCAAATTTCGATCATAGATTGGGGAGTAGAGAAAGCTCCAAAAGTAAAATAAGGAGCCAATCCGTCGGGATAGCTATGAGTGATTCGACAAGTTACCAGTGAAGGCTTTCCAGTTATTTCTAAGATTGCTTTGGAAGTCTGTTTCTTAATATTTTCTATAAATTTATGACTTTTATCCCAAGTTATTGCTGTTTCAAATGTGTCCTGAATAATACCTCTTCTAGTAAAACTTTCCCTTAAATAAGGTGCCTTTATAAAGCTGCTTCTCCAACTACCAGATGATCCGCTTCTATGAGCATCTACTGATTCTTTTGGCTCTTCAAAAATACCTTCATTATCATCAACTATTTCTAAAGCCCTCTTTAACGAATGACTTTTATCATGATCTGCAGATTCAAAAGCGATTATCAATAAGTGTTTAGACCCATCTCCAGCACCATTAAATAAGGCTTCATTTGAATCCAATAATCTACAATTTGCTGGAAATAAGCCAGCTTGACTAATATGTCTTAAGGCATTTAAAGCATTCGTATATTCGGTAAATTCAACTGTACAAGAAGATCGATAAGTTGGTCTATCTTGCAAACGCATCGATGCTTCAGTTATGACACCCATAATACCTTCAGATCCAATAGCAAATCTATCAGGGCTTGGTCCAGCACCAGAACCAGGCAATCTTCTAGATTCAAATGAACCGGAAGGAGTAATCATCTTTAAGGATTCAACAAAATCATCTATATGAGTGTACAAAGTAGCGTAATGTCCGCCAGATCTAGTTGCTATCCAACCTCCAAGAGTAGAGAACTCAAAGCTTTGAGGATAGTGACGCATTGTTAGATCGTGTTCTTTAAGCTGACCTTCAAGATCAGGACCAAGAATTCCGCCCTGTATAAGAGCTGTTCTGCTATCTCTATCTATCTCAATAATAGAATTAAGATTTTTCATATCTAAAGAAATGACCCCGTTGTAATCATCACCAACATTAGTTTCAACTCCACCACACACACTGGACCCTCCCCCATAAGGAATGACTGCTATATCATTTGAAGACGCCCAGTCCAGTATGTTTGTTATATCTTCTTCGGAATTGGGAAAAGCTACAAAATCAGGAGGTGCTGGAAATTGGCCTAATATTGATCTTGCTGAGTCTGGAAAAGATTTTCCATAGGAATGATTAAGTCTCTCCAATTTATCATTTGAGACTATAGCCTTAAGACTATTGGGGCATTTTAGAGTGGAGTCAGACAGATTAACATTTTCTATTTTTGGTATTTCTATTCTTTCTACAGAATCTAACTCAAAAGTTTTAGCTATTCGCTTGTCTATATTATTTTCTTCCTCCGCAGTAAGAAGTTCATCTTCATAACCCCATCCCCAAAATTTTCTTGTTCTCATTTAATCTCTCCTTTGCAGATCTTATAGTGCAAGTTACTAAACAGTAAAGAAGAAGTAATGCTAGAATAGCGTTTTAACTTTTATAGATATGGCAAAAAAATACGAAAACTTTCAGGTCGGAGAAAATCTTTGGAGAAGTGAAAATACTTACAAAGTTTATACGAACACTATTTTAGAAAAACTTGTTGCGAGTAAAACAATTATTGATCCAAATGGATCTACCGGTGGACATAGGCTGATTGAATCGGAAGTAGTCTATGTATTTTTATCTGGTGTTGGTGAAATGGAAGTCGTGGAATATGCAAATCACGAGGGCGGTCACGGTACAAATCCTAGTTTTGGTATTGAACACAAAGCTGAGATGGCTATAACTGCAGGAAATATCATCTTAGCTGAAGAAGGTGACTACGTTAAAGTCAAGAATACATCTAAACTCGAGCAGCTAATTTATCTGAGAATTTTCGATAGCGAGGGTGCTAGAAAGTAAAAAAAATCCCCACCCTAGAGCGGGGATTCCGAAAAGCGTATCTCAACTACTTTTCAACTAACTGTTTAAACTGTTAGCCGGAACCGGGGGTAACCCGTGTCAGAAGGATACTCCTGTTGTTCCTCTTCTAAAATAAATACTAATAGTGATCACCTCCTGTAGAGGGTAATAAAGATCCACAAATTCAATTCCCCTCGTGTTAAATTGAATGTGGGACGCCTAACGTAAGAATATCAATAAATTTATTTTTATAAAAGAATTATTTGATAGTTTAAGAATTTAGATTAAGCCAAGAAACTTCTTCATGAGTTAAATCAATTTTTATCGCTTCTAATGAACTTTCAGTTTCAAAAAAGTTTCGAGGTCCTATTAATGGAAAAGATGGGAACTTTTGGTTAAGCACAAATGATAGAGCCAACTGAATTGGAGCAACCGATTTTTTAGAAGCTAACTCAAAACATCTTCTTCGTCTTTCTATGTTTTCTTTACTTCCCCAGACCCTGTCTTGCTCTTCTCTATTTGGATCAGCAACATGCCTTAATCCAGAAAATTCTTGAGAGTCTAAAAAGAAACCTCTAGCTTGGCTAGACCAAGGAAAAATAGCAATCTGACTATTAGTTAGATATTCAACGTATTCATCATTAGAACAGCTGTAACATCCCGGCCAAACAGGATTATTCATGTGTGCAAGGCTGAAATTATTACTCAAAATAGTGAAGGGCTCCTTTGCATTGGATAATGCATAATCATTTGCTTCTTTAAATCTTTTTAATGACCAATTAGATGCACCGAAAACCTTTATTAGTCCTTCATCTTTCAAATCATTTAAAGTATCAATAAAACCTTCAACTGGCAAAGAGTCGTTATCTCTATGCAAACAATAAATATCTAGATATTCAGAGGACATTCTATTTAAGGTCTCCTCAAGTTGTGGTCTAATCTTATCTGGTTCACAGTCGGGTGTATGTGCCCCTTTTCCAAGAATTACAACTTTTTCTCTCAAGTTCCTAGATTCTATCCAGCTTCCTAGGTAGTAATCACTTTTTCCATTATTGTAAATATAAGCTGTATCAAAAACATTTCCTCCTTTCATATAAAAATGATCAAACATTGCAAATGCATGATTAGTATCGGATTGATTATCACAGCCGAATACTAAACGAGACAATTCTTTATCAATTCCAGGAATCTTTAGAGTTGGCAGTGTTTCTCTTAGAATTTCGTTAGATATGATAGGTGACTTTCTTCTTTCTCCTCTATCTTCATCGTAAACAACTCTAAGTTCTTTTCTCCATGTATCCAGAGAGATCATATTGCCATGAGAATCATTATGCGGAATTAGCCTCGATTCAGTAGACTGCGAATGAAAAGTTTCTGAAAAATGATCTATTTCTAAAGCATAAATTCCTTTATCAGTTGAAATATCAATCTCCTCCTCATTACCTTCTTTATCTATTATTTTTAATTGAGATTTTCTATCTGTAAATTCTCCACAATGCCATGGTTGATTGACTAAGATGGTATTACTGCCATCTGTAATTCTCACATCGCTTTCTGAGCTTAAATTGGTGGCTGACTTTATCTTAGCAACAGATTCATCTTCAAACTTTAAAATTGCTGAAGCATTTAAATCTACTTCTTGAGAATTTAACTCTCCCTCTCCCTCGATCGATATTGGATTTAAAAAGTTCTTACCATTTGCAGCTCCTACAGCATGTCGTGCTATTGAAATTGGATAACATCCAATATCCAAAATAGATCCGCCACCTAATTCACGATTAACCAACCTATGAGTTTCTGGGACATCAACGGAAAAGCAAAATTCAGCATTTATATTTAATGGAGGGTTTAACTTCTGTTGGATAATTTCCATTATTTTTTTTGTTTGCGGGTGTATTTTGTACATAAATGCTTCCATCAGAAGTGTATTATTTTTTCTAGATAGATCTATAAGAGCCATTGTTTCGGTCGCATTAATAGTCATAGGCTTTTCACAAAGAACTGCTTTTTTGTTTTTTAGGCATTCGGCTGTAAGTTCAAAGTGACTTGTGTGAGGCGTTGCTACATAAATAGCATCAATTTCTGGCATTGAAATTAAATTGTGATGACCTTCAATTGGCTTGCAACCATATGGTGCACAAAATTCTTTTGCTCTTAATTCAGTGCTGCTGGCTACAGCAACTAATTCCCCTTCAGTTTCCTTTAAAGCATCTGCAAACGCTTTTGCTATTGAACCAGTACCTAATATTCCCCATTTAATTATTTTCATATTTCTTCCTTTTGCAGTTGTCTCAATAGGTCCTTATGCATTTTTGAATCTATAGGATAGAAATAGATTATTATCAGACTGCATGAGATGCCTAATATAGGTATCAAAGTCATTATAATTTTCATATTATCAATGGTTGTTAAAGACATAGCTTGATTTGCTTGGTACCCAATTGCATCCAAAACCCAGCCCAATATCAATACCGCTATTGCTATAGACCCTTTTTGAGCAAACGTCATAAATCCATATAGTGATGATTCGCTCCTAACTCCTGTATGTACTTCCCCGTATTCAATGGTGTCTGGAAGCATGGACCAAAATAAAATCCCGCCTGCACCGCTGCCAAAACCAATAAAGGCTACTAAAAAAAGTAATTCATTTAGTGTCTTGATATCATAGAAATAAAATAATATTAGTGAAGATAAGGTTATTGTGCTGGATATTAACCATGTAATTTTCTTACCTAATCTATTAGAAATTATCCACCAAATTGGTATGCTTAAAAAAGCCACTATGCCACTAGTGAATAGAATTGTTCCTTGGTGCTCATGCAGATCTAAAGCATACTTCGTGTAATAGATAAGGTTATTTCCAAAAAATATAGTTGTAATACCTACGATTAAAGTTGCGGAAAAAACTAACCAAAAGGGTTTATTCTTTCCTATTGCCCTAGCTGCGTCAGCAAGACTTCCACCAACTCTCTCTATACCCTGATCATTATCCGGTTCTTTTACTGTGATAAATGTAATTGAGTGAATGAGTATGGCAGTTATTCCAGCTATAGAAGCTAAAACTACAAATCCCATACTCTCATCCTCTCCTCCAACCCAAAAAATAATTGGAAAAGCCAAAAGAGCCATCAGGTTTGTTCCAGTTTGGGCTCCCAGCATTCTAAAACCAGTCAAATTAGTTCTTTCTTGACTGTCGGAAGTTATCCTTGGAGTAAGAGATGAAAATGGAACGCTTACTAAAGTAAAGCATGTCCTATGCAATAAATTTGCGAATAAAAGAAAAAAGAATAATGAAGAGCCTTCCAGAGGTGGAACCCAAAATAATAAAACAAATGACAAAGCTAAAGGAATATTTCCAAACAATAAATAAGGACGATAAACACCCCATTTTGTTCTTGTTCTTTCGGCCATATAACCCATGAATGGATCAGTAGCAGCATCCCAGGCCATCCCAATAAAATAAATCAACCCTGCTAAGGATCCAGAGATACCAACAACATCTGTATAAAAATATAGAAGATATAAGCCTACACCACTCCAGTATAAACAAATTGCTATATCTCCTATTCCATAGCCTATCCTTGTCTTTAAAGTTAGTCTTTCGACTATAGATTGAGTCATTACAGATAAGTTTATATGTATAAAATAAAGATTAAAGTCTTATCTAAAGAATCCTTTATTCTTATTACTCAGCCTGTTTTATATTAAGTTTTCAATGATCTTACTTCTATCGCATCAGCAGAATTTTCTGAAAGAATTCCAGAAATCACAACAAATTTTAACTCTCTTGTAGGTGAAAGTTCTTTCTTCAAAATTTTCATAATTGATTGAAGATTCTTTTCGTGATCTGAATACATGGATGATTTGTAAGCATGAACTGAACCAGTTAAAGATAATTGTTTAATGGTTTTTTTATTATTACTGAATGCAAATATAGGAATCATAAAGGGTTTAGCATTAGCTACAATTTCAGCGGTTTGGCCTGATCGAGTAATTGCAATAATTCCATCAGCCTTAATAGATTCTGCAATATCTTTTGCTGCAACTCCAAGATGTTGCCAATCTGTTTTTGATATTAGTTGGCTTTCATAGCCGAGAGTTCTATATTTTTCGGTTTGCTTCGCAATTCTTGAGATAAATTTTACTGACTCAATTGGATATTTTCCTATAGTGGTCTCGCCCGATAGCATGACAGCATCGGCACCTTCATAAATTGCATTTGCAACATCAGTTACTTCTGCTCTTGTAGGTGTAGGATTATCAATCATTGATTCAAGAAGGTGAGTAGCAACAATTGACCTTACTCCATATTTTGCACAGTTAGACATGATCTTTCTTTGAATGTTTGGTAAATTTGCAAGATCAGTTTCAATGCCTAAATCTCCTCGTGCCACCATAACAGAGTCAGAAACCTGGCAAATTTCTTCAATATTAGATAACCCTTCCCTATCTTCAATCTTTGAAATAATTTTTACTTTTTTAGCTTTGTTTCTGAGAACCTCTTTTAAATCATCTATATCAGAAGCATTTCTAACAAAGGACAAGGCGATGAAATCCACATCCTCTTTCAAACCAAAAGCAATGTCTCGTTTATCTTTTTCAGTTACTGAAGGCAAATTAATACGAATACCTGGCAAATTAACATGTCTTTTACTGCCGAGCTTTCCTCCATCCAGTACCTTACACTCAAGTTCATTTTTAGATTTTTTAAGTACTTTAAAATTTAGTAGACCATTATCCAGGCTAATCAGCGTTCCAACATTCACACTTTGAATGAGCTCATCATAATGAACTCTAATTGATGTCGTCTCTACATCAACCTCATCACGAATAGTGAAAGAGACCAATTGACCGGGTTCAAGGTTTACAACTTGAGATGTATCACCTGTTCTGATTTCTGGACCTTGTGTATCTAATAAGATACCCACAGGAGTTTCCACGGACTGATTAAGTTTTTTTATGCGATCTATTATCTTTTTCGCATTTTTATGATCAGAGTGGGACATATTTAATCTGGCCACATTCATTCCAGCCTCATGAAGTTTTTTTATACTAGAAAAACTTTCAGTTGAGGGGCCAATAGTGCAAATAATTTTTGTTCTTTTGTATTTCATATGTCGATGCTGGGCATACTACAGAAG
>OCZA010000192.1_pt1 | contig 22149 bp, 21 predicted proteins | sample 1539021 | NCBI WGS metagenome assembly OCZA01 (sample SAMEA2619376, study PRJEB22493) | marine metagenome | biome: marine biome (ENVO:00000447); feature: surface water layer (ENVO:00002042); material: "saline water (ENVO:00002010), including plankton (ENVO:xxxxxxxx)" | depth 5 m | reverse complement strand
TTCTTTGGGAAGTTGTCATAAGTATCGTTACCTTATCCCTTTTTTAGTAATTGTTAGATCATGGGTCAATAATGTATTTGTTTTTATTACACAAAAAATTGCTTATGTCAGCAAAAAAAGATTTATAAAAATTTGAATTTATTTGAAAATGCAATAAAAATTTGGCTTAATTAATTAATTTTTCGATTAAAACTATGTTCTTTGCACATGGAAATCCTATTGAAATTAGCTTTCCTACAAGTCCCTAGAATTAATAACCTTTACAATTTTGTTATTAATTCATCCGTTTGATGAAATATAAAGTATTCTCAAAACGTTTAAGCTAATCAATTCCTAAATGCAAACCTATGGTAATCCAGACACCACCTATGGATGGTGGGCTGGTAATTCAGGTGTAGCTAATCGCTCAGGAAAATTTATCGCTGCTCATGTCGCTCATGCAGGGTTAATTGTTTTTTGGGCCGGTGCTTTCACTCTTTTCGAACTATCAAGATTTGACCCCAGTGTCCCAATGGGTCAACAACCTCTTATTGCACTTCCTCACTTGGCTACCCTTGGAATAGGGTTTGATGCTGATGGAGTTCTAATGGGAGATACCAAACCTGTACTAGCTATAGCTATTGTTCATTTGGTTTCCTCTATGGTACTTGCAGCTGGTGGATTACTTCACTCGCTACTTCTTCCAGGAAATCTTGAAGAATCAGAAGTCGCAAAGGCAAGGAAATTCAATATTGAATGGGATAATCCAGATAAATTAACTTTCATTCTTGGACATCATTTAATTATTCTTGGATTCGCTGTAATTCTTCTTGTTGAATGGGCAAGAGTTCATGGAGTCTACGATCCAGCTATTGGTGCCGTGAGACAAGTTGAGTATGATCTAAACCTTGCTGAGATTTGGAATCATCAAACAGATTTTCTACTAATAGATGATTTAGAGGATGTTATGGGAGGTCATGCTTTCCTTGCATTTGTCTTGATTACAGGTGGTGCTTGGCACATTGCTACAAAGCAAGTTGGTGAATATACCAAATTTAAAGGTAAAGGTCTTCTATCTGCAGAAGCAGTTCTTTCATGGTCTTTAGCAGGTATTGGTTGGATGGCAATTATTGCTGCCTTCTGGAGCGCATCAAATACAACAGTTTATCCTGTAGAGTTTTTTGGTGAACCACTTGAATTGAAATTCAGTATTTCTCCATATTGGATTGATACTGTTGACCTTCCTGATGGTGTTTATACATCAAGGGCATGGTTAGCAAATGTGCATTACTATTTTGGTTTCTTCTTTATCCAAGGTCATCTATGGCATGCACTAAGAGCCTTAGGATTTGACTTTAAGAGAGTTACAAATGCTATCAGTAACATTGATAGTGCTACTGTTACTCTTAAAGATTAAATTTTAGTCACTAATAAATATTAAAAGGCCTCAATTAATGAGGCCTTTTTTATTTGATAAATTTTATCTATTAAATTAGATTTAAAAAGTATTAAGTTTAAAATAGTTGAATATTTCTCTCCTACAGAATCAAAATATTTTCTCAAATTCTCTTACTATAAGTCTAATAGGATTTTTTGTAATCGGTTTTTTCTTGATTTTTGGAAGGAAATTTAAATTTGCTGTTCAATTAGAAAGATTTGGATTACCCATAGCTGTTATTTCTGGAATTGTAGGAATATCGATAGGTCCCTATGGATTAATAAATATTTTATCTAAGGAGACTACAAATGTCTGGAGTAATTTTCCTACTCCTCTCTTATCTCTAGTGTTTGCGACATTAATGATGGGCAGGCCAATTCCAAATATTAATGGTTTAATTAGACCCATTGTCAATCAGTTTTTGTTGGCTCTTTCATTGGGCTTTGGTCAATTTCTTGTAGGAGGATTAGTAGTCAAATACTTATTGTCTCCTTCTATGGAAACAAATCCTTTAATGGGATGTTTAATAGAGGTTGGTTTTGAAGGAGGGCATGGTGCTGCAACTATTATTGGAGAAAGTTTTAATAAACTTGGATTCTCAGATGGCTTAGACTTAGGTCTTGCAATGGCTACAATGGGCCTTTTATCCTCTTCCTTATTAGGTAGTTTTTTTATTTTTTTAGGAAGAACTTTAGGAATTTCAGATACAGAGCAGATCGTTGATAAAACTGATGATGAAAATCCAAATCTGAAAATAGGCATTTTTTCAGATTTGAGAATTTTATTAATAAATCTTGGCTTTGTTGGGTTGGCAATTTCTTTTGGGGTCTTGATACTTAACCTTTTAAGGTATATTTCAAACTACTTTGGTGAATTCTCAAAAGAAGTAATCTTATCACTTCCTGTATTCCCACTTATTCTTATAGGATCACTTTTGATTAGATATATCTTAGAAAAAACCAATAATACAGAATTTATATCTAATCTTCTTCAAAGAGAAATTGGCATCTTGTCCACAGATTTATTAATTTTTACAGCAATGGCAAGTTTAGATATTGCTACTGTTCTTGATAATTGGAGATTGATTTTGGTACTTACTATTTTTGGTTTGATTTGGAATTTAATTTGTATTGCTTATTTCGCATACTTTGTATTTGAAAAACACTGGTTTGAGAGAAGTTTAATAGAATTTGGAAATTCAACTGGAGTAGTTGCATCTGGACTCCTTCTTTTAAGACTTGCTGATCCAAAAAATATTTCTAAAACACTTCCAATTTTTACATCAAAGCAACTTTTTGCTCAGTTAATCTTATCAGGAGGATTTTTTACAGTATTAGCTCCATTATTGATCTCAAAAATAGGATTAGATTATTGGACAGAGATTTGTGCATCAATAACTCTTTTTACTATTTTGGTTGCATTCTTTTTTAACAAAAGGTTTTCTACAAGTTATCAATAAGAAGTTAGGTTAGTATAAAAATATATTTTTCTTGATTTATGTCCTACACACCATATGATATTCCTCCTCAAGAAAGTAAAGAAAAATGGTTTAGGAGTCACTTGCTTGGAAGAGAAGTTGAACTAGGAGAATTATATAGTCTTGGATTTAACGAACTGGATTTAATTATGGCTGAAACTGCAGAAATTAGAAGTGATATTGAATTTAAAGAAAAAAATATTGGAAAATTTAGAACAGCAGGATATTTTTTAGAATTAGCCAAAATTATTGAAAAAAGAAAATTACTTGAAAGCTAATTAAAATGGAAATATTCTTTCTTTTTAGATGGTTTCCATGGATCAAATTTATGCATTAATTTTTTAAAATGTTGATGTTTTTCAAAATATCCTAACCAATCTTTTATAGGATCATCAAAATAATTTGTTTTTTTTTGGCTTTCGCAAGCAATTTTAAATTGCCTTACAAATGGCCAAATACACCAGTCCGCAATCGAAGGTTTATCTCCAATTATGCATCTGTTATTTGTAAGTATTTTATTCCATTTTTTTATGAATTTAGTAGCTTCTAAAAAATGATAATCTTCTTCGCTAGCATTAAATCTTGCGGAATATTTAAAACGATCTAAATGATATTTAAAACTATGATCATTTTCAGAAATAATTTCTAAAATTTCTTCTTCTTTATTTTTGGGATTATAAAATTTCTTTATATTCTCCTTTTCTGATTCTGAAAGTGCCCAGATTATGATGTCTAAACTTTCCTCTATGACTTCATTATTTTTTTTTATTAAAATTGGAACAGTTTTTGAACTGGATTTATTCATGAATTCGATGGGCTTATTTTTTAAATCAACTTCTCTTATTTCTACTTTGATTTCGCAAATTAATAATGCCCATCTAACTCGAATTGCATATGGACATCTACGAAATGAATATAAAATATCTGTTGTCATTTTGTAAAAAAATAAAATTTTTTTGATTCTTTTAGTATTATCTACATAGGAATAATCTTAACTTTACATCGAAAATGGCGGGATATGTTTACCTCATAAGAGTTGGAGATCTTTATCGTATTGGTAAGGCAGATAATCTTGATAAGAAAATTAGAAAACTCAAACCAGATGAATTACTAACTTCCATCATGACTAAAGAACCTGAAACACTTGAAGCCAGGTTATTGAGAAAATATAAATCCCAAAGAATTCCTGAAACTGGATATTTGAAGCTCAATAAAAGACAAATATCTGAATGTAAAAAACAATTTGACTTAAAAGGAAATTTACCTCATACACTTGATGCTGAGGTTTCCATAACTTTATTTGCATCCTTTTTATTATTTGGAACAAATTTTTTAATTCTTAATTACTTTAATGTTGGATTTTTAAGAAATATTTCCTATTCATTCGGTTTTGCATCGATACCTATGATAATTTTGTTTCTAACAGGAAGTTTTGGAGGATATTTTTCTGATGATTTATCTCTATTTTCATTATTAACGAATCGAATAAAAGGTTTATTTATAGCTATTGCGATGATAACAATGGCTTTTTTAATGTTCAGACTAAATTAAATTTCATAATTACAATTTAAGGCTATTTCAAATGGAACTGACTGCATTGGTAATTTTAGGATTGTAGAACATATTTCAGCTATATCCCCTGGTTGAGTCATTTTTGACTTTTCTAAGGATGATATTTTCTCAGCCATTTTTGTATTAACCCAACTAGGACAAATAGCAGTAACTCTAATATTTTCTTCCCAACCTTTGTTCTTCATTGTTTGACAAAGACTCATTAAAGCGAATTTTGATGAGGAATATGCTGCTAAATCTCCCTTGGACCTTTTGCCGCTCATTGACACTAAAACGATAATTCTTCCATTATTTGATTGACTTAAGTGTTCCCAGGAAAGTCTGCATAAATGCCAAATGGCTAAAAAATTTATATTAAAAGTATTTAAAATCTCTTCTTCATCCCCATCTTTATATAAAAAAGGAACTTTTGAAAGGACTCCAGAACAGTTTATTAAAGTATCAAAACCTCCAAATTTACTAACTGTATTTTCTACCCACTCTTTGGCGGAAAATTTATCTAATGCATCATATTTATTTAGGAGTATTTTTTCATTAGTCCAATTATTAGGATCAATAACGCTTCCTTTAACAGACTCTAAATCTCTTAGCCCAATACTAATTCTATTTCCTGCTTTTAGTTCTTTATGTGCAATATTTAGTCCAATTCCGCTACTAGCACCGCTTATCAAAATAGTTCTCATTTTAAATTTTCATTATATATTTGGTAAAACTATCCTCAATAACATTCTTAGTTCTTTACCGTGCATAATCATTAACCCTTTTTTTACACTCCAAGGGGCCCTTATAAACATTACGCACATTGCATACACGATTTCCCTTAAGGATAATGTATCAGTTAGAAATCCATACCATTGAGTTTTAGGTAATTTAAAGAAACTACCAAAAAATTCTCTTAATAGTTTTTCATCGAATCTCATAAGTTTTTCCAAACCAAATTGGTAGATTGATTTCTTTCTTATTAATTCTTTAGGCCATAAACTCTCCCAGCCTTTTCTAGCAATATGATAAGTACTTAATTTCTTATCATTCATTGCAGTTGATATAGCTTTTGCCACTAGTGGAGCTCTCCTTAAAACATTACCAATTAGATATCCTGATGCTGGGTGAACCATTGAAGCTGCTCCACCGTACCCCAGTACTTGTTGTTTAAAGTCTGGGATAGGCATATTCATGGGTAAAAATAAACCAAGTTCTTCATGTTGCATGCTAGTAATTGAGATGTTTCTGTAAGAAAGTCTTTTTTCTAACCTTTCTTTTAAATTCTCCATTGTTAAAGGATTTACTAATCCAAGCGAAGTCTCTTCAAGAAAATACTTTCCATTTCCCATATCCATTGCATAAAGAAAAGTAGGAGGTTCTTTTTTTTGCTCCTCATTTAAATGATCATTACGATAATCCATTAAGACAAATTGCCCTTTTTTTAGTGGAGGCTTACTAAAACTTCCTACTATTCCATAACAAGTCTGGACTGCTAATGGTCCACATGATTTTAATTTAAGAAATACAGGATCATATCCTGTTGCATCTACAACTAATCTTGCTGAGTAGGTTTTGCCATCACTGGTTGTAACAGTACTTTTTTGTTTCTGAAAGTTTATCTTCTCTGCAAAACCCTCATGCCATTTAATTAGAGACTTATTACATTCATTTAACCAGTAACTATGTAATTTCTTCTTGTCAAATAATCCATAATCTAAAGAATGCTCAGTTGCTTTATTCTCATAGTGATGTTCTTCAAGAGAACCATGCCCAAAAAAACTAACTGTATTTTTCCATCTATATTCAAGTAAATCCTGAAGCCCAAGTTGATCTACTTCTTTTCCCCAAATCCCATAAGTGTTTGGCCAAGGCTCGTCAGGACCATTAGGGGAAAGAACCTCTACATCTAATTTTTCTTTCCCTAAAGCTGAGGCAATCGCCATCCCTGCAGGTCCTGCTCCTAAAACTAATACATCGGGCAATCTTTTAGAAGGCATTAATTATAAATTCTGAAGTTAGAAAAGTTTTTGAAAAAATAAAAAATATCTAAAACTTCATTTTTATAATTCATTCAAAAATTTTATAATGAGAATAAATTTAATAATAAGCAAGAGACTCTATAACTAGTCCTTTTGTTTTGAGTGTTTTAACAATAATTTATAAGAAATTAAAAGAAAAAAAATAATATATAATTTTCTTATTATAAATAATTGCTTGTTTAATACATATGATAAAAGATAAAAATATCTTAATAACAGGAGGTAATTCTGGGATTGGTTTTTTTACAACAATTAACTTGTTGAAGACTCAAAATAATTTATATATTCCAATCAGATCATTATCAAGAAAAGAAGAATTTTTATTAAAACTAATAAAGTATTTTGATAAAGAATATATAGAAAAACATTTAAATCTAATTGATAATATTGATTTGTCAAATTTGGAAAATATTCATAAAGTTAGAGATTTTTTAATCAGAAAAAATATTTCTTTAGATGTGGTTATTTTAAATGCAGGCTTACAATATACTGGATCTTTTTATCCTAAAGTCTCAAAACAGGGTGTTGAACTAACTTTCGCTGTTAATCATCTCGCACATTTTTATTTGGTTAATATTCTTATAGATCTAATAAATAATAAAAACGAATCTAGGATAATTATTACATCATCAGATGTTCATGATCCAAAGAGTTCAGGAGGAAATGTTGGAGAGAAAGCAGGTTTAAATAATTTATTAAATTTTAAAGATGAAATTTCAGGAAACTATAAAAATTTTAATTCTGACAAGGCTTATAAAAATAGTAAATTATGTAATATTTTGTTTGCTAAGGAACTTTCAAAAAGATTACAAATTAAATCTAGTAAAATATCTGTTATTTCTTGGGCTCCTGGTCTTGTAATTCCTAATGAAGATTTGGGCTTTTTCAGATATAGTATGAAATTTAATATCTTTGGATATATTGTTTTTTCAATTATTGCAAAAAATATTTTAGGTATTTCTGAAAATGTAGAAAATGCAGGGAAGTTGCTTTCTGATATCGTTTTTGATAATGATTTCAATAATATTAAGTACTTACATTTAAGCAATAAGCTTGTCTTTTATAAAAAACATAAATTACTTAAAAGTGAAGTAAGTGAGGAAGCTAGTAAAAAAGAACTTGCTTTAAGACTTTGGAGTTTTAGTGAGGAATTATGCCGATCATTTGGATTCGTTTCTTTCAATATTTAATGTTTGAGTTGGGAATGCAAATTCTATTTTATTTAAAGAAAATTCTTCAATAATTCTTAAGTTGATACTTTGTTGTGCTTCCATAGCAGCTAAATAATTATTGGTTGGGATGTAATAAACTAGTTCAAAATTAAGACTGAAGTCTCCAAAATCTGTAAAGTGACATCTATCAAAAGAAGCATCTTTAGTTTCTTCAATGATTTTTTTTATTATTTTTGGAATCATTTTCATCAGGGATGGAGAAGTTTCATAAACAACTCCTAATTTATGAACTAGTCTCCTTTTCTTCATCTGAGCATAATTTGAAATAATCCCATTAGTTAATGCACTATTACTCATAACTATTACTTCTCCGTTAATACTTCTTATTCTTGAAGATCTTACCCCTACTCTTTCTACCATTCCTAATACGCTATCAGACTTTATAAATTCCCCTTTCTGAAAAGGTTTATCAAGCAAAATTGTAATGTATTCAAAAAATTCTTGCACTGGATCTTTTAATGCTAAACCTGCCCCAATACCACCTGCGCTAAGCAAAGCCCAAATTGCGGTCATTTGTACCCCTATATTTTGTAAGAAAAATATTGATCCTATGGTCCAAGTAAAAGCCTTAATTAAAGGTGTTAATGATGAGATCATTGAACTAATCGAAGAGTCATCAATTTTTGCTGTAGATTCTGTTAGCGATCTTATTAATACTTTATTTAAAGCTTTAATGATAATTATTAATATAAGTAATTTTTGAATATTTAATAGTACAGATATAAAAGTTATTTCATCAGTGAAAAAATAATCAATTGCGAAATAGGCTGAGAGAAGAAAACCTATTGGTCTTATAATTCCAGTAAGTGTTTCAAAAATAAAATCATCAAAATTTGTTTTTGTTCTTTTAGAAATCCTTTTAAAAATAATCTTTGAAATTTTAGATATTATTATTGATAATATTATTCCAATAAAAAATATAGAAATTGCCAAAAACAAGTTTTCCGTAAATAATTTCATATCTAATAAATCCTTAAATAACTAATATTTAAAGTTTAAATTATCTCTAAAAATAAACCAGTCTTAATTACCTTTAACTTTTGATGATATTACTAATTTCTTTAAATTCTTTTCTATCTGAGGTTTTACAAATTTCGAAAATTATTGATTCAGTTGTAGTAATAATTGCTCCTTTATGAAGCATTCTTTGTAGTGCTATTTCGTGATCTAAATTATTTCTGCTTCCCATGGCGTCAGATATTATTAGTACTTCATATCCCTTTTTTAAAAATTCTAGGACACTTTGTTGAATACAAATGTGTGTTTCAAATCCGCAAATTATCAAATTACTAATTTTTTTATCATGAAGTTCCTCAAAAAGAACTTTACTAGTAGCTAAGCTAAAATCCATTTTTTGAATATTAGTAAAACCTTCTTTGGGTAATAGCTTTGGGATTGTTTTGCCCAGTTTTTGAGGGTTTTGTTCTGAGACAAAAATGTTTTCATCAAGGATTTGGTAAGCGCTTAATAGCTTTTGGATATTTTTGATTATTGAATCTTTGTTATTAATTGGGGATATAATCTTTTCCTGAATATCTACTAATAGTAAAGCGTTTTTGATTGGTAATTCGCTTTTAGAAGAATGAGTCATTAATTTCTTTTCTACAATATTTAAAGATATACCTTAAATATAGATATGTTTTTAATTTAATCTTTTTGAGGAACTTTAGTAAATATTTATTAGTTAAAAGTTGATTTACTCTCATCAAGAGTTATTATTGAGAATAGATATTAGTTACTAATTGTCCTTATCATCTCAATATCAAGTTATCACATCTCCTTTAGGAGATGGCTTACATAAAGATGGTAAGAGATTAACTCCCCAAAGACTTAAAGTTTTAAATTTATTTGAGAATATTGGAGCAGGTAATCATTTAAGTGCGGAAGAGGTTCATGAAAAATTAATTAAATCTAGTTCTAAAGTTTCCCTCGCAACAATATATAGAACTTTGAGACTTCTCGTTCAGATGGGGTTATTACATGAATTAGAGCTTAGTGAAGGCGGTCATCGATATGAATTATTAAGTAATGAAACAGCAGATCATCATCACTTGATTTGTATTAGATGTGGAAGAACTGAAGAATTTGAAAGTGATGAAGTATTGAAGGCCGGAAAAGTCGCCGCTAAAGTTAATGGTTTTACACTTATTGAATCTTCTTTAAATGTTAGAGCTATATGTCCTAATTGTATTTAGCAGAAACTAAGTTAAAGTTCCTCCACAGCTTGATCCAGCCCCTGCTGTGCAAGCAAAGCAATGTTCCTTAACAGCTACTCCATAATCAAATTTAAATGATTTACTCATTAAATCAGAAAGTGTCTTTGGTCCTTTATTTCCTTTTAAATTTATTTGCTGATTAAAGTCACAATCATAGATTTGCCCTTGCCAATTAACACTTATCGTTTTTTTACACATAAGGTTTTCTAAATTATTTTTATTAAAATTTTCTTTAAGTAATTTGTAATATGAATCAAGTTTGTTTTCTCTATTAAGAGAGTCTGCGTATCTATTAATTGGCATATTGGTTATTGTATAAAGATTATTAAATGAGATATTGTACTTTTCAAAAAGTATTCTTTTATAATCTGCTTCTAAGATTTCTTGTGATGGAGGAAGGATAGGATTTACGGGATTATAAACTAGATTTAATTGAAGTCCATCTTTTTGTTTCCCATATCCTAAATCATTAAGTATTTTTAAAGCATTAATACTTTTATCAAAGACTCCATAACCCCTTTGTAATTCTACATTATCCTTTTCATAGCACGGGAGTGATGCTGTTACTATTACGTTATTCTTAGCAAGAAACTGGGGTAAGTCTTCGAATCCATCTTCAAAGAAAATTGTTAAATTACATCTATCAATAATATCAATATTTTTATCACTTAAAGTAGTAATTAAATTTCTAAATTCAGGATGCATTTCTGGTGCCCCCCCGGTAATATCTAAAGTTTTAATTTTATATTTTTCTATTACTTTTGGAATGAGTGAAATTATTTCATTAGACATCTTTTCGGTACGTAATGGGCTTGAATTTACATGGCAATGTTTACAAGCCTGATTACATTTAAGGCCAATATTTATCTGGAGTGTTTCAATATGTTCTTTCTTTATTAAGGGAAAACTATCTATCATGATGTGGGAAGTTTTAATTACAGTGTAAGTAAATATTAATTAAATATTAGTTTTTAATTTTGATCTATTTTTTGCAAATTTAATAAACCAATTTAAATATTCCTTAGGACCATTCTGAAAAATCATATCGAACTTTAAGTTGTCATCATCATCACTTATTCCTTCTAGACCAGATATTTTTGTAGAAGGTCTATAAACTTCTCCTGAACTACTATCAACGAAAATTATTTTATTATTACTCTCAAACTCTTTTCCTAGTAATTGTATAAATTCTAAGAAAGATCGATCACTTCCTCCTCTTGAGTAACCATTATTTGGAATTTTTTGGGATGTAACTGTGTCACCAATCCCAATAATTGTTGGCATATCTTCGGGTTTAATATATTTTTTGCAGAAATTCACTTTTTCTATTAACGATTTAGGAGAGTCTCTAAAATTAAAGTTTCTACCAAATGGAGCTATGCCAGTAGAATCATAAATAAATTTATTTAATAAAAAGAGAACCCCGGAGTCTTTGACTGCACCTTTAATAAGTAACTGTATGTCCGTTGATCCAATATCATTTTTACTAGAAAGTTTTATTATTTCATTTCCATCTTTGCTCCCTAGATTTGGTGATATGTGAAGAAAAAACGAGTTTTTAAGTCCTTGAGATTTGGCTTTATAAATAATTTCATTCATCATATCTTCAAAGCTTTTTTGAATAATTTTTCTTTTTTCAGAATCATCTTTTACTAAATCGAAAAGGCTATTGAAATTTATTGTTGGAGAGAACCTTGTTTTACATATCGATTTTGAAGCATGAGAATTTATTTCTTCTTGATTGATATTAGGAAAAATTTTCTTTACTATTTTTTTAAAACTTGGCCTCATTAAGTCAGGAACTTTGGCTAAGAAATCAACCTCTTCTTTCGATACTCCCTCAAAACTAATATTCCCATTACTATCTTGATATTCAACTCCACATGCAGCTAAACCTCTTAAATAAAGACCTTTTTCTTTTGGCTGATCAATACTTCTTAGGCTCCTTTCAACTATTCTGTTAACCCCTCTTGGACCTTCATGTTCTCCGCAAGTTAAAACATAAAATTCTTTTTCTAAATTTTTAACGGCAAATATGAATTTTGATTCCAGTTTTCTAGTCATTGGGTCTTTTACCAATGGAATACATACCCCATCTATATCTTGAATAAATAAGATATTTTTAGAATTAATTATTATTTCTTCAAAATCTAAATTAATGTTTTCCATTTTCTATTATAAAAATTCCCTCTCTTTTGAATCCATAATAAAGCTTGAACTTGAAAATATAAAATTCAATATTTATATTAAAACGATTTGCGATGGCAATAAATTGGTTTAATGTATAAAAATGCTATTTATAGAAAATATTAAGATGATTTATGGATAAAAAGAACAAAATGAATAATAGTTTTTTTAGGCAGTTAAATAACAAAGAATCTTTTTATTCATTGTTAGAAGATATTGAAAGCTGCAAAGTGGGATTCTATAGTGTTGGATTATATCCAGCATCATTAGCATATAACTGTGCAATGCATTCTGAGTCAAATAATATTCTTTTAGCTCCAAGACCTGGAAGAGATTTATTAGGTGCTTTTTCTAAAGATGTTCTATCCAATATGGAACACAAAATAATAGAAAAAGTAGAAGGTATGGGAAATTACTTTTTTGAGGGCAAAAGTAAGACCAATACACTCGAAGATCTTCTTTTAAAATGTAAGATCGTTATTCTCGCTTCAAATAGTAATCACATTCAAAATGATATTCGTTATGCCATAGAATTAAGAAAATCTTTAAATCGTGAAAATGTAGTTCTTGCATGTCTTGTGGGCTCTTTTTGTTTTGATGATGAAGATGAAAAACCATATATTTTATGTGATCAATATCCTGATTTAGCTTTCTTTACTGGTTTTCATCGTCATGGTGCATTACGAAACCCTAAAGATAGTTTTACTGCTAATTTTTGTCATCCTGACTCATTAACAGCTCTGATTGGTGCAAGAATTTTAAATCAATTATCTCCAAATATTCAAGTATCACCCGGAGTTCATAATATTGAATGCCAGTACATTAAGTCCATAAAAAATATTTCTTCAATATTCGCAGGGTTTGTCACTAACTTTCATTCAGAAAAGCCTGGAATGTTGCCCACAATCAATACTGTTTTATTAACTCAGTGCTTGGATCAAGCAGCTACTGTTTCTTTAAAAGTTAGAAAAGAAAATAAATTTCAAAACGTAAATTTTTCATTAAAAGAACTTGGATATGGTGAAGATATTATTATCGCTAAAGAAAATCTTGGTAACAAATATGTTGAATCAGCTGATTATACTTTTTCTCAACTAAATGCTGTTAAAGCTGATGTTTTAGGGAGCATGTCGTTGCCAATAGAGGGAAATCCAACAAGGAATTTTCAGGCAGGACAAGTTTTATCAGATATGCTTTTAAGACTTAAGAGATGTCCTAATGATGTCGGTGAATTTATTAATTGGTGTGAAAAATTTAGCTTAGGTCAAGGAGGCCTTGAGGGCTTGAAATCGCTAATATATTGGCCCAAAATTTACAGGGAATTTAATATTAAAAATAATAATTGCTCGATGATTAATCTAATTTATTTATGCTTTAATGCAAAAGCTGAAGAAAAAAAAGATATTTATGAAGTATTAATTAATTCAGATGCAATAACTAATTTTTGTCAGGAATCTGTAAAGCCTAATTTATGTTTAGAACTAAATTATAAACTTCAAGGAATAGATATTTTTGATAATAAAAAATTATTTTATGAGAAATTAATTTCAAATAATAATAAAATTAATTTTGATAAAAAATTATATGAAAAATTATCTTCTAAAAAAAATCCAAACTACATTAAAGCAATAAATATAATAAATAAATACTTTACTAATTAGTACAATACTTACTATTTTTATCTAAATCAATTGAGTTGCTCTTTTCTATTATTTACTTATCCTAATTTGAGAGTTAGACTTATTAAGTTAAAGTAGGTTTTTTTTTGAATAAAGAATTATCGCATCGCTCTCCTGAACTCAAAGCTCTTGGTTGGAACCAAGAAGATTTATCAAGGTATGAAGACTTATGGGACTACAGTCAAAGATGGGGATTGATAAATCTAGAAAGAGAAGACAGACAATTTTTGAGAAAAGCAGAGAAGTTACTTCCAAAAATTCAAAATAAAAAAGCATCTGTTAAAAAATCTATTGAAGAGAAATCTTATTATTTATGGTTAAATTTCTATCTTGAAGAAATTAAAATTTTTAGTGAATCTAACGTGCCCAAAAAACAAGTAAGTGTTTGGACTCTTTTGATTGAAGAGGAGTTGAAACTTCTTAAAGAGCTACAACCAGTAATGGGATTACCAGATACTTTGAAGGCTAAAAATTTGTTTGTTAATAGAAAACAAATTATTGAAAAAGCTTTTAAAGAATACGATGCTAAAAATAATAACGAGCCTTTTGATTTCATTAATATATTTAATAAATCTGAAAAAGATGTGAGTAAAAGCTGGAAATCTATTATTGAAAAAGATCCTGAAGCAAACAAAACTTTCCCTATTGTTGAAAGTAATAATGTAGAAGATTTGAGATCTGAAATAAATGAAGATTTAAAATCATTTATGAGGGAAAATTATCCATCATTAAAAGAGGATTTATAAAGATTTATCTTCTTTATATTTATTTTTAGGAAGTTTTTAAGTTAAATAGATAATAGGAATTATTTAAAAATTTTGAGTAACCAAAAGTTCGAGACTCTTCAGTTACATGCAGGACAAGAGCCTGATCCAACTACTAACTCTAGAGCTGTCCCTATTTATCAGACAAGTTCTTATGTTTTTGATAACGCTGAGCATGGAGCAAATCTTTTTGGATTAAAAGAATTTGGAAATATCTATACAAGACTAATGAACCCCACTACTGATGTCTTCGAAAAGAGGATGGCAGCTTTAGAGGGCGGTATGGCTGCATTAGCAACTTCATCAGGTCAAGCTGCTCAATTTCTGGCAATAGTAAATTGTATGAAAGCAGGAGATAATTTTGTCTCTACATCCTTTTTATATGGAGGAACTTATAATCAATTTAAAGTTCAATTTCCTAGATTGGGAATAGAAGTTAAATTTGCTGAAGGAGATAGTGTTGATAGTTTTAAAGACAAAATAGATGATAAAACTAAAGCAATCTATGTTGAATCAATGGGAAATCCTAGATTCAACATCCCCGATTTTGAGGGGCTTTCTAATTTAGCTAAGGAAAATGGGATTCCTTTAATTGTTGACAACACTCTTGGGGCGGGAGGAGCTCTAATTAAACCAATTGATTTTGGTGCGGATATTGTTGTAGAAAGCGCAACTAAATGGATAGGAGGACATGGAACTAGTATTGGTGGAGTAATTGTTGATGCAGGAACTTTTGATTGGGGAAACGGAAAATTCCCACTTATGAGTGAACCAAGTGCTGCTTATCACGGCCTAGTACATTGGGATGCGTTTGGATTTGGGAGTGATATATGTAAATCTTTAGGTGTCCCTGATAATAGGAATATAGCCTTTGCCTTAAGAGCTAGGTTGGAGTGTCTAAGAGATTGGGGCCCAGCTCAAAGTCCTTTTAATTCTTTCTTATTATTACAAGGTTTAGAAACCTTAAGTTTGAGAATAGAAAGACAAACTTCTAACGCTCTTGAGTTAGCAAAATGGTTAGATTCAAATCCTCAAGTTACAAGTGTTAATTTTCCTGGTTTGGAATCTGATCCTTATTACTCAAGAGCTAAAAAATATACTACAGGCAGAGGAATGGGATGTATGCTTATGTTCTCTTTAAATGGCGGATATGAAAACGCTGTTAAATTTATTGATTCTTTGGAATTAGCTAGTCATCTTGCTAATGTGGGAGACTCCAAAACTTTAGTTATTCATCCTGCATCCACAACACACCAGCAATTATCAGAGGAAGAACAATTATCAGCAGGCGTTACTCCAACAATGGTAAGAGTATCTGTTGGGATAGAGCATATTGATGATATAAAAGCAGATTTTGAGCAGGCACTTTCAAAAATTACTTAAATAATGGAGATTCTTTGGCTTTAATAATACCTAGCAATTATCACAAGATTAGTGATGTAGAGAAAAATCATATTTCTTGGATTGAACCAGATTTGGCTGAAAGACAAGATATACGTCCATTAAGGATTGGTATTTTAAATATCATGCCTCTTGGTAAGCAATATGAATTTAATTTATTACATCCTCTTGGTTTATCCCCTCTTCAAATTGAGCCTGTTTGGATAAAGTTAAAAACTCATTCATATAAAACATGGGATCTTAACCATTTAAATAATCTTTATACAACATGGGAGGAGGCAAATGATCCAGAACCATTAGATGGAGTAATTATTACCGGAGCACCTGTTGAGCATTTGGCTTTTGAAGAAGTTAAATATTGGGATGAATTCGTAAATATTACTAATGAAGCAAGAAATTCATGTGCAAGCACCCTTGGGTTGTGCTGGGCAGGATTCGCACTTGCTTATTTGGCAGGTGTTAATAAAACAGTATTTGATAAGAAATTATTCGGGGTATTTCCATTAAAGAGTCTTGCCCCTGGTCATCCTTTAATGGGTACGCAAGATGATGAGTTTATTTGTCCTCAAAGTAGATTTGCAGGGTTACCTGATCTTGAAATGGAAGAAGCTCAAAAAGAAGGGAAATTGAATTTGCTTGCATATGGCAAGGATGTTGGTTACACAATATTTGAAACCAAAGATCAAAAACAACTCATGCACTTAGGTCATCCTGAATATACAGTGCATAGAATAATTAGCGAAATTAACAGAGATAAAGAAAAGGGAGATGTACCTCCTCCTGAGAATTTTGATATTAATTCTTCAAATACATCTTGGAGATCTCATCGGAATCTCCTTTTCCAGCAATGGCTATGGTTTTGTTATCAGCAAGTTAGTCTCAGTTGAATTTAATTAGTGAGAGGTTTCAAGACCTCCTAGTCTTTCAAATAAGTTCAAGCTTTCTTTATTTAAACCAATAATTTCAACTTTTGAACCGCTATTTTTGAATTTTCTAATAATTTGATCTAAAGCAACAACCCCGCTCTGATCCCAAATATGAGCTAAAGACATGTCAATTAAAATATCTTTTGGATGCTCATGAATATCGAATCCTTGTAGAAAATATATTTTACTTACAAAAAATAATTGACCTTCAACTTTGTAAGTTATTTGGTTTTTACCTTTAACTCTTGAAACCGTTATTACTTTTGCAACTTTCCTGCTAAAAAGTATTGCAGCTAAACCAACTCCTGCAATAACACCTAGGGCAAGATTATGTGGTTTTGTAAGCATCGTAACCGCAAAAGTCATAAGCATTACTGCAGTATCACTTTTTGGTATCTTTCTAATATTCTTCAAACCAGTTAAATCAGCAGTGCTTACTGCAATTGTGATCATTATTGCTACTAAAGCGGCCATGGGTATGGCCCCTATCCATGGCTTTAAAAGGATGATCATTAATAATAATGATAATCCTGAAATTAAGGTTGATAACCTAGATTTACCTCCATTCTCATTATTCATAACTGATTGCCCTACTAACGCACAGCCTGCCATGCCTCCAAATAAAGAGGATATTATATTAGCTATACCTTGTCCCCTTGCTTCTTTATTTTTGTTGGAACTTGTGTCTGTGGCATCATCTAATATATCTTGAGTTAAGAATGTTTCCATTAAACCAACCAGCGATATCGCTAAGGATGTTGGCAATATCACACCCAAAGTTGAAAGGTTGAATGGTACTTTCCCATTCGCTAATTCACCAAATGGTAAGGAGAGACTAGGGAATCCATTCGGTAATGTCCCTAAATCACTTACAGTAGGGATTTCTAATTTAAAAAATACACTTATTAAAGTAAGCAAAACAATTGCTACTAATTGAGAAGGAATTACTTTTGTTATTTTGGGAAATCCGTAAATAACAATTAATCCTAAAATTACAAGAATCCAAACGGTAGGTATTTGACTATTTGTCGGATATTTTGAAAGTTCATTTTCTAATAGTTTCCCTTCATTAATGCCAATTCCTAGTTGAAGGAATTGAGCTTGAAATATTAATAAAGCAAGAGCATTTACAAATCCGCTTAATACACCTGTAGGTACAAACCTCATTTGATAAGCCAGCCTTAGATATCCCCAGAGTATTTGAAAAACACCTGTTAATAATCCTGCTGCTATTAAATAGGAAAGACCAAGATTTGTTCCAGGGGCCTGAGCTTCTCCAATAGCAACAACCCCAGTCATTAAAAGAGCTGTTGATCCTGTCGCGGAAGTAATCATACCCCTTCTGCCACCAAGAATCGCAATTGTTATAGATAAGCAGAATGCGCCATAAAGTCCAACTTTAGGATCAACCCCAGCAATTCCTGAAAAAGCAATCGCTTCAGGAATCATTGCAAAAGCTACTACTAATCCCGAAAGAATATTAGATTTTGGATCATCTAACCAATTTTTAGATAAATATTTGGTGAAATTTGACATTTTAATTTCTTCTTATACTTAAAAAGTTACCTTATAGAGGAGGCAAAATACTTTCTGGATCACAAATATTCTTTAAAGTTTTTAATTCACTAAGTCTTTCTCCAAAAGATAAATAGACTTCTTCTTCGTGAGAATTTAAATGATTATGAATCTGAGCTAGATGTATTTTTGGAAAAAATATTTTTAGTTTCTTCCACGATTCATTCATCCACTTCAAAACAATTTCCTTTTCTTTAAGATCACCTTTTTTCCATGCGGCATAGATCCAAGGTTTCCAAGTGCTTGCCCGATGAATAAAGAAACTTGATTTATGGTCTAATTCTTTTGTCTTTCCTCCAAGCTGTTGTGAGGCAACATAACAAGATTTATTTGGTTTGTCCCTAATTATTTCGTTCATACATTTAACAAAAATTTGAACATTATCTTTTAAATCTCCTCCAAGAAGGCTTATTACTTCTGAATGGTTATTCTTATTTAATTCAAATAGATCTAATTCTTTTGGAAAAAAGTTTATCTGATTATAGTTCTCATAACTTTTTATTTTGAGAGAATTAAATTTTTCAAGTTTTTTTAAATAGTTTTTGGTAATTTTGTTATCTGAATCATTTTTTATCTCCGCGAAGATATAAATATATATATCTTCGGCATAAATCCATTGTAGGCTTAAATTCTCTGGGAATCCCTCAGCCAAATTAATAATCTTTGAGAGTTCATTATCATCTACAAATCCTTCAATAATTTGAATAGGGTGAGATTGGAATGTTTTAAGACCAATTTCAGTAATTATTGCGAGAAAAGGAGCAGCACCTTTAAGTCCTTCCCATAATAGTTTTTGGGCGGAATCCAGACTGTTTTGTTCTAATGATATAAAATTTCCATTCCCTAAGTATCCTTTTATAGACTCAATATTATCAATAGCTAATCCATATCTTCGACTCATCGGACTTATTCCTCCGGTTAATATGTAACCTGCTCCGGGAAGTTTTGAGAGGCCTGTAGGGAAGGTCTTATTATGTTTTTCTAAATAATTCATAAGATCCTTCATAATCACCCCACCTCCAATTTTTATTAAATTCTTTTCTTCCTCAAGATGAATTTGGTTATATTCTTTTCTTAAATCAAGAGTAATTAAACCATTTCTAGCGCAGCTTGATGTAGTACCCCCGCTGCAAACACAAAGATATTCTGATTTTGGGGATGATTTGTAATGGCTATTAAATAAATCATCTATTTTATAAATTAGGTTTTTAACGTGTGCATCACTGGAATTAATATTTGGAACTTCAAGTAAATTATTATTTTTTTTCACTACTAAATATTCTTCTTTACTATTATGTTATTAGTTATTCCTTACAATTGGATACTTTTGATTCGAACTTAAATAAGCAAATTGGCATACTCATTTGTGGTCATGGGAGTAGAAATAAATTAGCTATTACAGAATTTCAGGAATTAACTAGGCTTATACAAAAGAAATATCCATCAATATTAGTTGAATTTGGTTTTTTGGAATTTGCAAAGCCATCTCTTACTGATGCTTTGGATAAATTAAGAAATAGTTCTATTAAAAAAGTAATAGCTATACCGGCTATGCTTTTTGCTGCTGGGCACGTGAAAAATGATATACCAAGTTTGCTTATGAATTATGCGAAGAAAACAGATATAGAAATAATTTATGGAAGAGAATTAGGAATTAATAATTTAATGATTAGTGCAGCTTGCGAGAGAGTTAAAGAAGTATTCCAAAAAAATAATTCTTTAATTCCTGAAGAATCATTATTAGTATTAGTTGGAAGAGGCTCTTCTGATCCTGATGCGAATTCTAACGTATCTAAAATTACAAGAATGGTTGTTGAAGGTGTTGGTTTGGGATGGGGAGAAACTGTATTCTCTGGAGTAACATTTCCATTAGTAGAACCTGGGTTGCGAAATGTTGTAAGACTTGGTTATAAAAACATAATTATTTTTCCTTACTTTCTTTTTTCAGGGGTACTGGTAACAAGAATAAAAAGGCAAAGCGATATAGTGGCGCTTGATAATCCACATGTTGAATTCCATGAGGCAAAATATCTTTCATCTCATAAATATGTTGTTCAAACATTTGTAGAAAGGATTGAAGAAATTTTTAATGACGAGAGCAACAATTTTATGAATTGTTCCCTGTGCAAATATAGATCGAACTTATTTGGTTTTGAAAAAGAAGTTGGATTAGTACAAGAAAGTCATCATGATCATGTTGAGGGCATAGGACTTAGTTGTGATTTGTGTGATTCTGAATGTAACGGGGCATGCGAAACTAATAACCAAAGCTTGAGTGATGTTGATGATCACCCAGTACCTTTAGTAGAAAAAAATAATGATGAACATCATCATAAACATGGTGAGCACCATCACCATCATCATAGTATTTATCCAAATTCAAAACATCCCTTGGGACCTGTTACGCTTCGCTTGCTTAGTGATGATCAAATCTTAAGAAATTCAGTTGAAAAAGACTGAATCAACCGTCTCTTTCTTAGTTTGGTCTCAATAGACTAATCATATATAAGTATTCCTAATAGATATTTAGAAATGTATTTTGGGCTATATTTTCCACAGTTAATAATAAGTTTTCCACGTCCATATCCACATGGAATTAGGTATAAAGCCTTATCTCAAAAATAACAGCACTTCAACATTATTATTGACTTTTCTTAAAGCTTTTTTCAATTTACCCCTTGGGAAAACCGTTTTTCTTAAATCTTATTTATAACATGAGTCTCATTTGATAATGGTGTAGAAGTGATAAAAATATATTTTTGACTTTTAAAAAAAAATAGACAATTATATTTGAACACGAAGTTTGTATTTATGAATCAAATAAATCAAGAGAATAACATTGAAGTTAAATTTGATAATTCTTTCCCATCAAAAGTTTCTTTAGAAACTGAGCTTTCAGAAAGTCTTTATGAAACTATGAAAGATTTTGTTTTACATAATCCTACTTGGGATCAATACAAACTTATAAATTCTGCTTTAGCTACTTTTCTTGTCCAAAATGGATGTACTGATAGTTCAGTTTCAGAGATTTATATAAATCAACTTTTTACACCTTCTAAGTCTTTTTAATATTTAAACAAGCTCTTCTGCTTATGGCCATCATCGTCAGGGTGGGACTTTGCCATGAAGAAGTTGGCCAACATGCACCATCTAGTACAAGGACATTTTTGCATCTCCATAGTTGATTTGATTTATTGACGACACTTTCTTCCTCACTAAATCCCATAGCTGCTCCCCCTACTTCATGAATATAATATCCCGGTGGTGGTGGATTTCCTGAAAGTGCAATAGATTTTTCTGTAAATAATCCTACATACGGGATATTTATTAGCTCATCCATTCTTCTGATTTTTCCATCTGCCGCTTTTATCGAATCTCTTATCGTACTTTCCATATGTTTAGCCATATTTAATTCGTTTTCACTCCATTTGAATTCAATATGAGGGATTGGAATCCCCCAGCTATCTGTTCTCTTAGAGAGAGTTACTGAATTTTCTTTTCTTGGTAGGACCTCACCATGGGCGATTAGAAAACCTGTAGAAGAATTTAATTCTTTTTGTAAAAACTTAGGGATTCCAAGCCTATCAATTGCGCCCCAAATTCCATAACCTCTTAAAAAGTTAATACTTTCAGGTTTAGGTAAGTTTGACCCGAAGGGTATGAAAAAACTCCCTGCGCCCGA
>OCZA010000191.1_pt1 | contig 22217 bp, 17 predicted proteins | sample 1539021 | NCBI WGS metagenome assembly OCZA01 (sample SAMEA2619376, study PRJEB22493) | marine metagenome | biome: marine biome (ENVO:00000447); feature: surface water layer (ENVO:00002042); material: "saline water (ENVO:00002010), including plankton (ENVO:xxxxxxxx)" | depth 5 m | reverse complement strand
AACCTAAAGATATAAATATAGTCATCTAATTTAAGGTTGAGAGGTTGCTTATAACAAAGAGCACCGAACTTTAAAATAGCCCTAGGGGAATTGGGAGAAACCAGTGATGGAAATCAAATACACAAGCATATCAAAAAATGATATATCCCTTGCTAGCGAATGTGTTTATGCGAGTTCGCCCGAGTTGCTAAATTTTATTTTTCGAGATAAATCAGGTGCGGTAAGAGCGTTAAAGCAACTTATTGTGAAGGATCGAGGATTCTTCAGTCATAAGTTTTTAACAGCTATGTATGTTGATGAGAAATTAACTGGTATAGAGTTAGGTTATGACAAGGACGAGTTGAGCAGACAAGAGCTTATTGGCTCAATCAATATGTTTCAGGTTTCGAGACTCCAAGACTGGCCTCATTTACTAACTGACGTTAGGCGAGCGACTCAGAATTATGTCCCACCCCCATCAAATAATGCTTATTACATGAATAACTTCGCAATCTGCAGCGACTTGAGAGGCGGTAAGCTGGGTGAAAAATTAATTAAACATGTAATCAGTGAGGCCACGAAAAAAGGTTATCGCTTTATTGAGGGAGATGTCACTGAATGTAATGAGCGTGCTATGCGGTTTTATAAGCGAAATGGATTTCATGTTGTATCGACATCCGGTTCGCAGCTTCATGAACAAAGATATAAGCTTCCACATTTACTGAGAATAAGACTTCGGCTAAATACAGAGTTTGACTCAAATAAAAGCCATAACAAAAGAATCATCGATGATATATCAAAAATGAACCCAGTTCAGGTAGATGAAATTTACATCCCTGGAACAATAGAGCAACTGCAAAAAAAGCTATCTAATCATAAAGGAACTATTTCAATCGGTGGTGGCCGTAATAGCATGGGTGGGCAAACATCCCATGAGAATTCCCTCCATATTGACATGCGAGGATTGAATGGTGTTCTTCATGTTGATCCCAATAAAAAATCTGTAAAAGTATTAGCTGGTACGGCCTGGCGCCAGCTACAGGAGCATTTAACAGACTTTGGATTAGCAGTAAAAGTAATGCAAACATACGCTGACTTCACAGTGGGAGGATCGATCTCTGTAAACTGCCATGGACGGTATGTTGGCGTTGGTCCTATTGCTCTGTCTATATTGCAAATATCGCTTTTGACTCATGATGGGTCGCAGATTTATGCGTCTGAAAATGAAAATCCAGATATCTTTTTTGCTTCGATCGGAGGTTATGGAGCTTTAGGAATTATCGTCGAGGTTGAACTGTGTGTTGTAAATAACGCCAAAGTAGAACGTATTAGTAAAACAATGGCTCTTGAGGAGTACCCAAAGTACTTTGATGAAAAGATCAAGAACGATAAAAGTGCAGTTTTTCATAACGCAGATTTAATTCCTCCCAAGTTTAAATCAATGCGAGCAACGACATGGTCAGAAACTGACAAACCGGTAAACTTGAAAAGAAAAAAATATGACGACAGCCTCTATTTAGTGGAGAAATATATGATGTGGGCCGTCACTGAAACTCCGTTTGGCCATATTCGCAGAAAATATATCTATGAACCATTATTAAACATGAGATCCAAGGTCATGATGCGTAATCAAGAGGCTGATTACACACTTAAGGAGCTGGAACCATTATCTCGAAATGAGACGACATACGTGTTACAGGAATACTTTGTACCCACTCAATTCTTATTGCAATTTACAGATGAGATTTCAGAGATTCTCGCCAGATTTAAAGTTCAGACCGTCAATATATCCATTCGACATTCTTCTAAAGATCCGGGCACATATCTCGCTTGGGCGAGAGAAGAAGTTTTTGCATTGGTACTTTATTATAAACAAGGCGTTGAGCAATGTGATCGAGAAAGAGTTGGAATTTGGACACGCCAGATTATTGACTCAGTAACCAAGTTCGATGGGACATACTATCTGCCTTATCAACCTCACGCTACATTAGAGCAGTTTCATAAATCTTATCCGCGAGCAAAGGAGTTATTTGCTCTAAAAGATAAAGTAGATCCGCATTATCGTTTTAGAAATCAACTGTGGAAGAAATACTATGAATCCAATACCGACCTAGACCTTTTTGGTGACAGAGACAGTATCAATTCAGAATTTTTGTCGGTTTATAATAATCGGGTACTTAGAGATAAATTCTATCTATTCCTTCAAAATATTTATGGGATTTATCCTGACTTGAAATTTCATATGCAGATTATCGAGGTATGTGAAAAATTCGAAACCGATGAGCATATTTACCGAGCTCTCGTGAACTCTTTGCCGGATCTAAAGACGCCCGGCTCAGATTTATTTTATGCCCTGCCTGCCTTGCGCAAGCAAAAAAAAGAAATCCAGAAACAGACATCCGCATTACTGCCTGTTAACCATAAAATTGATGGTTATCTAGAAATTGGTTCTACAGGTCGTTACGTGAAGTCTCTTAAAAAAGCATTCGATTTTAAAGGGCCTGTTTTTCTAACTAATGACTTCCAACCAACCTACTCTGCATCAGACTTAATGGAGCGAGGACGGATAACTAAGATTGGTAAATTTTTTGACTTGGATAACTACGCTCCAATATCTCAAATTGTTTCAGACCAAAGTTTGGATTTAGTCACTTGCTACATCGGTTTACATCACTGCCCACTGGATCGTCTGGGTCCATATTTAGCATCTATCAATAGAGTATTGCGACCAGGAGGACATTTCATACTTCGTGATCACGATGCTACAACAGCTGAAATGAAAACATTTTGTTCACTGGTACATACAGTATTTAATGCTGGATTTGCTGTCAGTTGGGAGGAAAATGCGTCTGAGTTTAAAAGTTTTAATTCTATCAATCATTGGATCAACGAAGTTTGCAATGCAGGCTTTTCAGTCAGTGAGAGTCGTCTTCTACAAAAAAATGACCCCTCCATTAACACTATGGTTCTGTTCTCTAAACTATGAGAGTTGGTTTCCAAAATAAAGTAATCTTTCAGTGGTTCTGTGAGATAATTCTTAAAAAGGCACTCCGCAACAGGAATTCTATTTGCTGGGGTCTTTCGAAAACTTAATGGCCCTTAACGGCAACAAATAAATCTTCGAAATAGTGGGATCGGGGAGATCGATTAAGGCCAACGAAATTGGAGCGTTAAATTGAGTGATTTGACTTGGAATGAATTCGAAAGAGTTGAATTGTCGGTCGGCACGGTCGTCTCGGCAGAAATTTTTAAGGAAGCTAAAAAACCTGCTATTAAATTAGCAATCGATTTTGGTGATTCAATCGGAATTAAAAAGTCTTCTGCACAAATTACAGACCTTTACGAGCCCAAAAATTTAATTGGAAAACAAGTGATTGCAGTGACGAACTTTCCAAAAAAACAAATTGGACCGATGATGTCAGAATGCTTAGTAACAGGCTTTTTACAAAGCGATGGATCTGTTATCTTGGCCGTTCCTGACAAGCAAGTTTCCAATGGGTTGCGACTGTCATAAAGCTTGTAAGGTCAGAATGAATTGATCTCTAGCTAAATCTCTCAGTTAGGTGAATAAACGTACTCATCCCCATCGATATAAGAATCGACTAGCGTTTTATCAATCATGACAGGGCCCTGTATGACTGATGGATACTGGGGCGGTGCGGCTTCATAATGATGCGCCTCCAGGAGTTCAAAAAGATGCTTTGCAATGTCTGGTTCTGTCTGAGCGAGATTCAATTGCTCGGTTGGGTCAGAAGATAAATCGTTTAACCAAACTTGTTTGCCCTCTTCCGGATGATCATAAACCTGCATCTTAAAGTTATTATGCCTGACAGCTTTATAATGGCCATTCTGCCAAAATAAGTTTTCACGCGGCCAAACTAATTCATCATTTCTATTTAATAATGGAAATAGATTAACGCCATCAATATTCAGGTTATTGGGAATTTCAGCTTTTGTTGCTTCAGCTATCGTAGCAAATAAATCAATATGTGAGACAGGCTCCTCAACAATCGTACCTTTCGAAATTTCGGCAGGCCACCGGATAAAAAGTGGGACTCTTAAACCGCCCTCAAACATAGTTCTTTTCCAGCCCCTGAACGGTTTATTGACCTCTGGAAGGCCAATATATCCGGCTCCACCATTATCACTTGTGAACATGATGATCGTATTTTCATCCAAACCCTCTTCCAATAAGACAGCCATGATATTCTTAATACTTCGATCAATTGCTCGAATCATTGCAGCATAGACCCGTTTGCGATGAGGATAAATTGGTCCAACTGCATCATAATCCTCTTTTTTTGCCTGCAGTGGCGTGTGTGGCCCCCAATGTGCGAGATATAGAAAAAAGGGATTTTCCTTATTATTTTTTATCACTTTAATCGCTTCTTCTGTCCAATAATCAGTGAGATATCCCCCAGGTTTGAATCTGTCACTGTTTCCGGAATTAAAAGAATTAGCGTAAGTTAATGATGCCCAAAGAACCCTGTCGATTGGGTCAAAAGGTAGTTTAGCGTTAACAACTCCCGGATCATCCTCAGGTAAATATAGTCCGCTTGCCATTAGCAAGCTGTCATGGAAACCCTGATCATTGGGTGACATGCCATTAAATCTCCCAAGATGCCACTTCCCAATCAAGGCGTTGTAATATCCTGAATCCCTGAGCAATTCAGCAACAGTATATTCACTTGAGGGTAGTCCCTGCTCTGAAAAAGGAGGCAATAGTTTATCGAGAGCTTCATCAAAATAAGGTGGCGGCAATCCAGACTTTTTATCACTCCAAATTCGAAATAAAGCTTTATTCATACCAGGTGGGGTTGGAGTAAATTCAAAACCATTTTTGGTGGGGTAACGTCCAGTCATAATCATTGCTCTTGATGGAGCACAAGTATTCGCCCCAGCATATGACTGATTAAAAATCGCTCCTGAGGATGCTAAATGATCAATAGCGGGCGTTGGAATAATGCCTCCTCCAAAAAGAGAGATATCATTATATCCAAGATCATCCACCACAATTAATATTATATTTGGTCGCTTTCCCTCAATTGAGGCATCTTGACTCTCAAAATTTTCTGTCCATGGAACCTCTATCGTCTCCGAAATCTCAAATGCGTTATGCATTCGATATTTAATCACCATAAGCAATAGATCACTGCGGTAGAACCAAGAGATACTTGCACCGAGAAACATCAAGAAAAATATAGGAAGCATTTTTTTCATTATTTGAAGATTAGCATAAAGAATTAATTCATGTTTTGTATGGGCAATACTAAATATTCAAAGCGATATAAGAGGGAGGGATTGTATTTCGGGTGAAACACAACTTTATTTATAAGCTCAATTTTGATTTTAATCGACATATTCAGTAAATTAGAAGAATAAAAACCATTATAAGAGGACAATTTATTATGCAAATAAAAACAACTTTCCTGCTTTTCTTCTGTGTTTTCACAATAGCATGCACAGCATCAACTGCTGACAAGAAAGCCGATTGGGAAAAGGATAATGAGGCATATTATAAAGAGGATTTTGACAAGACTGATATTGGTTATTGGGATATCAAAGCTTGCAAGCGGACGAGTGATGGCGCGGGTTATCTTATGTCAACAACGGGATATCTTCTTGATCAATCAGGAAAGCTGAGAGAAGCTGGCGATGAAGATGGTGCCGATGATTTATTCACAGCATCAGAAAAATTGTCAGCGATAGCGGCAAACCTCGCTGTAACTTTCACTGCTTTTTGCAAATAGCTAGGGGCATAAGTAATGAAATACGCATATTTGTATCTTTCAATAACATTTTTTTGGAGCTTAAACTTGTCATCTTTACCAATAGATCTTGAAAATCTAAATTTATCGGAACCCGAAAGCCAAGGGATGAAAAAATCGATTGGCAGGGATCTCGATGCAGTCATAACGAAAGCTTTGAATGATGAAAAAATACAAGGTGCTGTTGTCGCTGTAAGCCGGTTTGGTAACCCCATATATTTTTCAGCACATGGATTGGCAGATGTACCAAACAAAGTCGCGATGCAAAAGGATTCAATGTTTCAAATGTGGTCCTCTACTAAACCAGTGCTTGGAGTAGCCGCAATGATCGCTATTGAGCGTGGTCTTTTTAGCCCAGAAGATGAGGTGAGTAAATATCTGCCAAATTTTAAAGATATTGAAGTTGCAGTGTTAAAAGATCCCAGAGATAAAGATATATCTCCTCTGGGAGTATATGCAGAGCTTGGCGCAGAACTAGGTTTTTTTGCAAATTTATACTGGAAAGCATGGTCCTGGTTTTATGATGGATATTATATTGGTTACATACCAGAGCACAGGTTAGTAGCTGCCAAAGAATCGCTCACAATTCATCATCTCCTCACGCATACAGCAGGACTTGGCTCGAGTGGACTGGGCCAGGCAACCGCACCCTGGAATGCGAAACTCTCCTCGGGAAAATCGGGCGATAAAAGTGAGGAACAAGATGAATTCTTTAACAACATAACTATCGGATCGCTGACCAACATGATTTCAGAGGGACCACTCGACTTTCAGCCTGGCTCTAGATTTGCCTACAGCGGATTCATGGGGTTGGATGTTGTCGCTCACATAATAGAAATCACATCTGGGCAACCTTTTGATGAATTTGTTAAAACTAACATTTTTGATCCACTCGACATGCATGACACCTATTGGAATGTGCCGAGTGAAAAATCTGATCGTATTGTCAGTATCAGCGGTGGTGGAAAAGATGGGAGTAAACCGGCTGGCACAACAAAATTTTTCTCAGGTTCTGTTGGTTTAATTAGTACAGCAAGAGACTACCTGCACTTTGAGAATATGTTGCTCAACAAAGGTGAATTTTTAGGTAAGCGAATATTATCAGAAGCTTCCGTTAAATTAATGTCAACAAATCAATCAGGTGATTTATTCTCAAAAACTGAGAAAGTGGTAAAAGGTTCAGAGGGATTTGGATATACAGTAGCTGTTACTCTTGACCCAGAAAAAGCGCTGATAAAACGTGGCAGAGGTTCCTTCGGCTGGGCCGGTGCTGCAGGCACAATGTCGTGGACAGATCCTGAAAATAATTTAAACGTTGTAATAATGGTGCAGCAGCCGACGAAAGAGTTTCCAGAAGATATTGCAAGAGTTGTTTTTAATGCAATAAATTAGGGTGCTGACTGGATTTCATCAAAAAAATCACGAAATTCTGGGCTTTTTAGCCAATGTGGTGGAATTCTTTGAACAACTTCGACCAGAGACTTTGAACTTCGTTTAAAAGCACCTTTGTCACCTGTTTCCTCGATCCAGCCAGCTAAAGCACCGCGCATCTCAATCAGTTCCGCGATATGATTTTTATCAGAGGCCAAATTTACAGTCTCATTTGGATCATTTTGGAGATCATACAACTCCTCTGCAGTTCGATCTCCAAAGGGAGTTGCCTGTATCTCATTTAATAACCCATCTTCATACATCGACCTCAACTTTGCGAAGTAACCGTATTTAGAGTCAGGATAATCAATTGCCATCATTTCTCTATGACCATAGTTAAAGAGCGGACGGTCTAACTTGTAATTTTTAATGTAGTGATAGCGTTTCCCTACAACTGATCTTACTCGGTCAATGACATTCGCACTGCGATCCGAAGCAGAAAATACATATTCTCTTTTGTAATTTTTATCAAAGACGTTTCTTGTATCCATTGATTCGGGGATATCTTGGTTAGTAAGCGCCAGGGCTGTTCCGGTTACATCAATTAAACTCACAAGATCGTCTCTTACTGTTCCTGATTCAACTCCCTCTAACGACTCCGGTGCCGAAATTATTAAGGGAACATGGAGTCCTTCGATGTAACAAAATTCTTTGCTTCTAGGAAGATCAGAGCCATGGTCTGCAAAGACAAAAATAATCGTTTTGTCTGTCAAACCATCTCGCTCAAGACGCGACAAAATCTTGCCAATCTCAATGTCAGTCTGCATTACACTGTTCATGTGCATTGCAATGTTATAACGCATTTCATAAATATCAGGATATTGAGGTGGAACGGTCACCTGTGATGCTTTAACCACTGGATAACCTGATTTGGCTAATAAATCTGGCAACTGATCTCCCACATCTTTACCACCAGATACTCTGACTTGGCCAAAAAACGGTTTTTGGGATTTTATATCCGACCAGTCTCCACTTCCTTGCCCACTTTTGCCATATTTCGCTAACTTATTTTCAACTTTTGAATCCATGATTGAGTAAAGGTCAGATTTTTTATAGAAAAAATTATAATCATCCTTACCACTGTTATAAGTTTCATAACCATTTTCTCTAAAGACCTCTGGAGCAGTCTTAAAATTTTCAGGCAAAAATATTTGATTTTCTTTAGTTCGACTGGAGCGATGATCATGAGTACCCAACCTAATTGCGTGAGAACCAGTAATCAGTGCTGACCTACTTGGACTGCAAACAGGTGATTCGGAATATGCTCGGGTGAATAAAACGCCTCTGCTTGCGAGCTTATCTATATGCGGTGTTTTAACTAGATCATTACCATAGATGGAGTGCCAAGGTGATTGATCATCAATGATTAACCATAAAACATTTAATTTTTTTTCAGTATTCCCTTGAGCAATACTAACAGCCAATATTGTCAATAAGGCAAAAGTGGACTGGAGATACTTCATTATAATATTTGCTTATATAAAGGAGCTATATGCAACTTTTTTTGCTCTACCAAAAAACTCATCCCATTGCTCATCAGTCAGGTAATCAGGTTCCCCCAGTGTTCGTGATAAAACATAATGCTTACAAATGATTTCAAGTCTCTCGGCATGATCAATCGCAACCTTAAAATTTGAACCTCTAGCTATCATTCCGTGATTGCCAAGCAAACATACTGCTTGATGAGTGAGTGCATTTGCAGCTCCATCTCCAAGCTCTTGGGTTCCAAAAGTTGCGTAAGGAACGCAAGGAACATGAGTATTTCCAAACAAACCAACCATGTAATGAAATCCTGGCAAGGGAAGATTATGACAAGCCAATGCTACACAATAATCTGAGTGAGTATGAACGACAGCATTGGCAGACTCCTGTTTTTTATAAATAGAAAGATGCATACGCCATTCTGAGGATGGTTTTATATCGCCAGAATAATTTCCTTCACCATTGACGTACACCACTCGATCAGCTGATATATTCTCAGCATCAGCACCGGAAGGTGAAATCAGCATGCCATCGCGAAATCGACAGCTCACATTTCCACTTGCCTGATTCATGAGTCCACGCTTATCGACTGTCAAATAAGCGTCGACCAAATCTTGTCTCAATTCATTCTCATCTTTCATAACCTTTCCTTATTAAATTTTTGCACCAAAATAGAAGTACGACACCGCTCTTCGAGGCATTAAACTTTGATTTCCCTCAGACCAATGCACTATGGACGAACTATGAACAACCGCGTCTCCTGGATTCAACTCCGCGAAGAAAGCATTTTCAGAATCCTTGTTAATACCAGGAATAGGTATTATGTCTGGATAAACTTTTTTATGTGACCCCCTTAAGTAAGAAAGACACCCATTATCTCGACTCGCTTTATCAAGTGAGAGCCAAATAGTGGCTCCCACCTTTTCGCTCTTATCAGATCCATATGCGTCCTTATGCGGCTCTATTCCGATATCATCGCCAATTGGCCTATCAAACCAAGCTGCGGATACTCCATTTGGCTTGAAGCCTAATAAAGCCTCCAAAATTTCAATATGAGATCCATTTTTTAACTCATCATCGAACCAAGAGTCGTGTCGATTCAATGATTTCAGAACGTGATGATATTTATCTTTAGTCTCCTGATCCTTCATTAAGCGGCTGCTTAAATTAATGGCTCTATTTCTTAAATCATCTAATTGATCAACATCCAAGTAGTTCTTGAGAACGACAAAACCATCCTCTTCAAACTGTTTTTTTAATTTTTCTAATTGATATTTAGGCATAGCTGATTGCTTTATATTCAGATAGATCGCTTTCACGGAATCTAGACATGTTAACCATTTTTATCAGGCTTATAATATGTTCTTTTCATATTCCCCTCATGAGGCTCTTTGGAGAATAAAGGAGTTTTTTTCATAATGTATGAACCAGTCGATATTTCATAAAACATCACAGCTTGTACAAGAGTTATCAGAAGGTTTAATCGGGAAAATTTAAGCACTCGAAAGCCTGATAGATCAAATCGCTCTCTGTAATATCTATGCTGCAGCAAAACATCATTTTTTGATAAGTATGAGTCAACAAGTCCCATTAATTTTTTTCTAGATTTTAAATTTTTAGCTGTCGTCAGAATGGGTACCGATACCTCTCCCACAAATCTGTTTCTTGTCTTTAAAGTAATCAAACTTAGTACTTCGTCTGTCTTTACTAACTTTACGGGGAAAGCACCAGCATGAACAAATAAATCTACATCCTTTCCAATAGAGTCAATGGGATCTCCTGGGACATATTTGAACATCATTTTCCCAAAACTGGTTTCAAGTTTATCCGCAAGTGACGATGCCGAGTATATCTCTTCTTCAAACTCTACTCCTGGGGCAAAATGATTAGCCATTGAGATGAAATTAAACCTAGATTGTAAAATTACTTCAGTGATGACGTTACTGGAAAGTGTTAAATCATCTAAAACTAACATTCCTTTATTGTTTGTAGCTTCAAATACTTTATCAATAACCTTAATCACCTCAGTTGCGTCATCGACAAATCCTGGAATTTGATCCGACCAGATACTTTCATATAAGGGAAAATAACTTTCGGCTTCATGATTAACCGCGAGCACCTCACATACTCTAAATCCCGATTGCTCCTCCTTCCCCAACTCCGACAAATACTCTATCTTTGATGCATACTTTTTATTGAGATCATGCATCGTAATAATTAGTTTTGTATCTGCTTGAACAGCAGCCGCGCCCTTATGAAGCAATGCATTCGATAAAACATTTAAAATATCTTCATCATCAAGATTTCGAGAAAGACGCTTGTGAGTTGCGTGAAGCCTTATTTTTTCATTAAGGCCACGTGCAATTGTCGTTAAATTAACAGACCGAGTTTGATGAATCCCATCGAGCATATCCACCAAAAATTTGTATCCCACACGACCAATACGATCGCCCATATGATTCTCGTAGAGCGAGTCAAAAAACTCCCGGATATTCAATACATCATCATTGGCCAGCTTTTGCATTGATGTAGACTTTTAAATTTGAAATGACAGTGTTATCAAAAATTTTTAAACTGAACAGAGCTTTATAAAAGCTTTCTTCTGCTCATCTAACATTCTGCTGAAATCTGGAACTCCCATCTCAGTGACTGGCATTCCGTCATATTCAGGCGATTTACTCTGCATCTTGGCGGCTATATTATGCAGTCCGCCGCCGTCCTCTACGCCATGACTAAGGGCAGCAATAATCGGTTTAGGCCAAAACGGATTATCGATTCCACCTAAATCTGGAGCGTAACCAAGATATTTCTCCATCTCATCGCGAAGCGTCTTTTCCTCCTCGGTTCTTTGCCTCTGACCCTCAAATCCATATAAGGTTCTTGACTGATTGCAGATATATCCCCATTTCATTTTCGCATGGAACCCCGGTAGACTTAAGCACTCTTGAGTTATGTTAGTACCTCCAGAAATAACTCCTTTGTTAACCATGAAAAAGTAGCCTGACTGGTCATAACTTTCAGACAATAACCTTTGAGGTGGTGATGTATAAATTTCACTAAAAGCCCAAACTAAGTCAGGGGGTAAATCTGCTGACTCTAGTATTTTTACACCAAATCCAGAACACCCTTCGGACCAAGATTGGGAACCAAACTCTCCAATCTCCTGTAGCGAACTCATGTCGATATCAATCATGATAATCCCCCAAAAAATAATAATTTATTTGAATAAAAGGTAATCCCAGCAGAGATAATATACAAGAAGTTAAATGAGATACCTTAAATTATCACCCAAAATGATAGATTAGAAAAGTTATCAAAAGATGATAGAAGTTGAGATCATTAATCTGATTTGAGTTTTGGGTGAACTAGTCAACAAATGAGTTGACCTATATCATAGACGTCTTAATCTTGTCGAATCGAAAAATTTAAAAGTAGCAAAGCTATGACTAAACTACCATCATTAGAAAGAAAGCTCATCAAAGCTGAACTTAAACAGCGTGCTGAGGAAGGGTGTGACACGACTGAGATAGCAGAAAGAATTACTATCGCCCTCCAGGGGAAAGATAACAATGATGAGATTTATCAACTATACGAAGAATTAATAGCGCTACCCATCGAAAAAACTTTTCCTTACGTTGAACCCTCGGATCTTGAAGGTATCCAAGCGCAGCGGCCGTCTGGAGTCAGAGATCTCGAACTAGATTGGAATTCAGAACGCGTTTACGATCAAATCTATGGCGCGTGGCTTGGAAGAGCAGCTGGCTGCGTGCTTGGAAAACCAGTAGAGGGTTGGCCAAAAGCGCGGATCGATAAATATTTAAAAGATAAGAATATTGACATTCTTGATAACTATCTTCCGTTTGACGAAACAGTTCTCCCTGGAGTCCACAAAGTATCCACTAGAGGGAACATAAAGTTCATGCCTCGAGATGATGATATGGATTATGTAATCATCGGTTTGCTTGCACTTGAGAAGCGAGGGATTAAAACATCTGCAAGAACGATCGCCAATACTTGGGTCGACAGACTTCCCTTTCATCTTGTTTATACCGCTGAAGAGTGTGCCTATCGGAATTTTGTAAACTCAGTTTGGCCACCGATGTCTGGCACTTACAGAAATCCTTTTAGAGAATGGATTGGAGCACAAATAAGAGCTGATGTTTTTGGCTACGTAACACCTGGTCTGCCCGAGATTGGAGCGAAGCTTGCTTTCAATGATGCATCTATCTCTCATGATAAAAATGGCATCTATGGTGAAATGTTTGTAGCAGCAATGCTCTCAGCTGCTTTTAAACTTGAAAGCGTGAAAGAGATTATTAATGCTGGCTTGGCTGAAATACCCAAAAACTGCAGACTTGCAGAAGCAGTCAAAGAAACTATGCATTGGTGTGAAACACTCTCAACATGGGAGCTGGTATGGGAGAAAATAAACGAAAGTGTTGGCCATTATCATGGAGTTCATACTATTAATAATGCGGCCTTAGTTGTTATGGGTCTCTACTTCGGGGAGGATAATTTTGAAAAAGGCATTGTTTGCACTGTTCGTGGCGGCTGGGATACAGATTGCACAGGTGCCACAGTAGGATCTATTCTTGGATTACGCCTTGGGGCAGAAAATCTACCCTCAAAGTGGATTTCACCATTGAATGATCAACTTAAATCAGTTGTTCGGGATGAAAATGATAATAAAATTTCTGAATTAGCCAAAAGAACATTATCGGTTGCTGAAACAATTTTGGAACAAAAGGATCATAAAGCCGCTGGCCTCCAAGAACAAAACACAGAATCAGTCAATGCCTCATTTGGAACTTGGGAACTTGAGGCAGGTTGGGGTCATATGATCTTATGTTTTGAAAAAGGGGAAATTGATTTTATTAATGATGGCTATGATCCTTACCCTATCGTATCTAGTTCATATAACAATCCTGAATTAAAATTTTCTTTTGGCATCGACAAAGGTGGCTGGGATTTTGAAATTGATTTCGAGGGTACTATTGATGGCGATAAACTAGAAGGAATTTTCCATATGATGGATACACCGGTTAAAGGACATAGAATTTCTAAATAGAGAGTGATCGTATGAAAATAACTGATGTCAAGGTAACAGTTTGGAAGTGGGATAATATTCCTCCAACCCAATACACTAAGGACTTCAAAAGTCTTGAATCACGGAGCACGAATATGGCTCTAGTGCAAATACTAACTGATGAGGATATTACGGGTTATGCGTTTTTAGGGCACTCGATGGCGTCAATAGGCTATAACGCACAAATTATTGTTGAAAGATTCAAACCGGGTTTAGTTGGAAAGGATCCTCTTGATCGGGAGCGTATCTGGCAAAATTTATCAAAGTGGTCTCTTGGTGGCACCATGCTTCAAATAGGGGCGATTGACATTGCGCTTTGGGATATTGCGGGTAAGGCCGCCAACATGCCAATTCACAAATTAATGGGCTCATACAGAAATAAAGTACCTGCTTATGCAAGCTCTGCAATTTTAGGATCAACCCAAGCATATGTTGACGAAGCTTTGTCCCTCAAAGACAAAGGTTGGACTGCATACAAAATCCACCCTCCCGCTGAGCCAAAATTGGACATTGAAATTTGTAAAGCGGTGAGGCAAGCCGTTGGAGATGATTACAGATTAATGTTTGATGCCTGCTGGGCATATAACTACAACGACGCAATCTATGTGGGGCAAGCCGTTCAAGAAATGGGTTTTTATTGGTATGAAGATCCTCTGCCTTGCGATGATGTTTATGGATATGTTCGCTTAAAGAAGACACTTAGTATTCCCATTGCGGCAACTGAACTCCCTGCAACAGGTCCTAAAGCCTACGCTCCATGGATAATGAATCAAGCAACCGATTATTTAAGAGGTGATGTTGCAATTAAAGGAGGTATTACCTCATGCTTAAAAACTGCCCATACGGCAGAAACATTTCATATGAACTATGAAGTCCATCATGGCGGTAATTCCCTAAATAATGCGGCGAACCTTCACTTGATCATGGCAATTAAAAATTGTGAATATTTTGAAGTGCTTCTTCCAGATGCGGCTCAAAAACACGGGATAGTTAATGACATTGAGGTCGACTCAAATGGGATGGTTCATGCTCCAGATAATCCTGGATTGGGAATGGAAATAGACTTCGATTTAATTGAAAAAAATAAGGTCTTTGAACTCTAATGACGAATTTTAATGAAAAAACCGCATTTATCACCGGTGGTGCAAGCGGGATTGGTTTGGGAATGGCCAAAGCATTTTTAAATGCCGGTGCCAATGTAGCAATTGGTGATATCAATGAGGAACAGCTGTTAATTGCGGAAAAAGAACTTAAAACTATTAGTGAGAATGTAATCTCATTGAAAATTGATACTACAGATCCCAGTACTCTTGAGTCTGCTTCCACAAAAATAGGTGATTCTTTCGGGCATTTACATTATTTGTGTAACAACGCAGGAATTCCTGGCGGCTCAAAAATTCTAGAGACTCCAGAGGAAAGATGGCGACTTGTTCATGAAGTTAATTTTATGGGACCCCTTAATGGTATCAATCTATTTCTACCTCAGATGCTCGAGCATGGTGAACCCAGTCATATTGTAAATACATCATCCTTTAGCGGCATCCATGGACATGGAAATCAATCTGCATATGGCTCAAGCAAGTTCGCTCTTGTTGGTATGTCAGAATTTCTTAGAAATGATTTGAAGGATACGAATGTTTCAGTTTCTGTGCTCTGTCCACACGTCGTCGATACAAATATTATAAGTAAACTGAAAGCAAGGGTCTCAGGCGATGTCCTAGAAATGATTAATCAAATGGCGGTCGACCCAAGTGTTGTTGGGGATCAGGTTTTAAAGGCAATAATTGAAAAAGAATTCTATATTTTTTGTGATGGCGTCCATACACGTGAAATGCTTAAGGCCCGATGCGATGCCATGTTAAGTGCGATGGATAGACAATTCCCGGAGGAAAAGAATGACTGATAAGCCAAAATATAATGCTGAATGGAGAAGACTCTCCGATATGCCAGTTCCAAAGTGGGAGCCTGCGAGCATAGTTTTAGACAATAAAATGTATGTTCATGGCGGATATGAAACAGGTATTATCTCAGGCAAAAATCTTCATGTGTTTGATCCAGAAGGAAGCTCACATGGAACCTGGGAGAAATTACAGGATCTTCCAAGTGATATAAGTCACGTGAATTTAGCCCCAGGATTAACTGGGTTTTGGTTTGCTGGAGGTATGAAAGATATGGACCGACCTCGAGGCATAAAAGATCATATTGTTGCAGAGTTTTGGCATTTTGATCCAGAGCTTGATCGTTATAGTGCTGGTCCACTCCTCCCAGGCAGAAGAGCTGGAGGAGGACTTGTTAGGCTTGGTGATAACCTCCATTATATTTCAGGATTAATGGAAGATAGAGATACCGATTCAGGAGATCACTGGGTCTTCAATCTGAAAGATTGGGACAAAGATCAGTCCGCCAAGTGGGAAAAGTTAGCGCCACTACCTAATCCCAGAAATCAACTTTCGGTAACAGTTCTCAATGAGAATATCTATATTATTGGGGGTCAGTACAATCATGATTCTCAGCAACTTGACCAAAATTTGGTGCATATTTATGATGCGAAAAAGGACACTTGGACTGCAGGCCCGTCACTTCCCTATGGTCACTCCCACTCTGAAGGCGCAACATTCACTCATAAGGATAGAATTTGGATGGTTGGCGGGCATACAACGCCAGAGGGCGGAACCAAAGGGATGTGCGAAAATGTCGTGACATTGGTGGAAGGTGGAGAGTGGGAGATCACTTTTAAACTTCCAATAGGAATTTCCTCTCCAGCATCAAAAATAATTAATGATAGACTTTATGTCGCTGGGGGTTGGGATCTTAGATTGCTGACGCAAACTCCTGAAAGAGATTATTGGGCAGATCGACAGGTGACATCAGGCGATGTCTGGGTGACTGAACTGCCATTTTAATTAATCGGTCTATTTTGGGTCTTGCAACGCTAAAAATTGATTTGTTCGATCGCGAGCATTCTGACGAATGTCCGCCCAATAATATTGATAATCATAACCGTGCAAATTCCCCTCGAAAAACCGGAATAATCCTGGCGTTTTTAATTTCTCACTCCTGTCAGCATTAACCAGCAACCAGTTGGATGAATCATTACCACAATAAACAGAAATATCATTCTTAACGAGCTCTGATAATGGATCATTTATTGATCCATAATCATCCTGTTTAGAGACCGGCAATGCACCAAGATGATCAGCTTTGTCACTTGGTGAATCATCTGTAACCCAGGAAATAGGATTGACGCAAATTCTAGTGCGCTCCTCGTAACCAGAGTAATCTGCACCATTCCATAAAGCTTCCCGCTCACCCCCAGCTTGCATAAATTCAACGGGTTTTCTATCTCCTCGATACGAGTCCCAACTGATAAAACATCCTAACTGAAGTCTATTTTCACAGAAATCAATATCAGGTAAGCCCTCCGTTACAACACTTTTTGGCAGGGCATGACCAATTGCATAAACAGCAATTAATCGATCCATCAATGGTGTTCCGCTTACCTCCTCCATGACGAGCCGAACCATATGAAAAGTTCCCTGGCTGTGACTGGCCAAAATAAAAGGTTTTTCATCTCCTATTTCATCTAAAAAATATAAAAATGCATTTCGGACATCAGAGTAACCGATTTCAAAAATCTTCTCCCCTACACCTTCCTCTGGATAAGGAAGACTTGACTGTCGATATCGAGGGGCATAAACAGTACAACAGTCGTTAAATACAGACGCTTGGATTGAAACAGTTCCCAAATCTGTTCCTCTTCTAGACTCCTCATGGTCCATCGGCTGAACATAATCATCAGTTGAGCCATAAGTTGTCGGATGTAAAAAAAATGCGGCAGCTTCTCTTTTCTCATATGGAACAGGCTCAACATTTGGAGGTAGTCTATCGGCAGGATTTCCAGGCCCAGGCCAACCAGACCAATTGGAACGCATCGAGTAATCTGGAGCCATCGGGAGAGGCTTCTCTCCAAAAGCATGGTCAGGTTTGTAACTCGCGATTAATACTTGAAACGCAATAAACAAAAGCGCGATTAAAATCGCAGGTGCACCTACAAAAACCCAAATCAATATCTTTGCGGTTTTACTCATAAAACTTCCTCTCTAATCATTTTGCAAATTAACAAATTGTCGATAACGACCCGTCTTTTTGGACATCAATTCATCATGGGAACCAACATCTGATATCTTTCCATCCTCAATAAATATAATCTGATCAGCAGCTTTGACTGTTGATAGTCTGTGAGCAATAATAATGAATAACTTGTTGTCCGCCACCTGTTTCAAACCAGCCATTAAGTTATTTTCAGTCTTTGGATCTAATGCAGCAGTAGGTTCATCAAGAATAACGATTGGAGTATCTCTCAAAATACCTCTAGCAATAGATATTCTTTGTTTTTGCCCAACAGATATCGTGTTACCCGCTTTGCCAAGTCCTGTATCAATTCCGTCAGGGAGATTGGCAATAAACTCATCAGCACAAGATATTCTGCACGCGAAATCAATCTCTTCACTTGTGGCATTAGGTCGCGCCAAAAGTAAGTTTTCTTTAATCGTGTCCGAGAGAAGCATATGCTCCTGGAAAACGTAAGTTACCTGCTCCCTTATATCTTTTACTGACCTATCGGATAGCTTGTAGTCATCAAACCAGATGTCTCCCGAACTTGGCCTTAAGTAGCCCGGCAATAAATAAGCGAGCGATGTTTTACCTGCACCCGTCGGCCCAACGATTGCTATTACTTTACCAATCGGCAAATCAAGATTTATATTTTTGAGCGCAGCGCGTCCATCAGGATACGAAAAGTCTACATTCCTAATTTTGATACCCTTTTGTATCCGGCCCATTCGCCTGGTATCGTCATTGTATTCCGAAGTATAGTCGATGAAGAAAAACACTCTTCTAACCGCCGCGATATTTTTTTGAACCTCAACCCAATAAAGTCCGAGGCCTCCAGCGGCAGAACTCAGCATAAAAAACATACTTATTAACGCCGAATAATCTCCAACAGTCAGTTCATCTTCAATCACACTATTCGATATCAAAACAAATGCAATCGCCATTGATCCGAAGATACAAATATAATTTACCATTGAGATTAATGCATCAAATAATGCAGTATGTCGATGCCGTCTGTAAGACTCTTCACTCGCATCACTGAATCGCTGAGCTTCCTTTTCAGATCCCCCTAAAGACTGCACAGCCGAGATATTTTCAATACTCTCTTCCATGGTATTTGTTGTCGATGCACCAGCCGCTCTATTAGTTTGATGGAGTCTTCTTGCCAAACCAGTTAAAGGAATTGTGATAAATAAAATCAAGAAAACCAGGAACACCGCTAGCTTGAGTAACTCGGGTATAAAATCACCATAGGTACTTTGCATTAAATAAATATTTAATACAGTTCCCAAAATGAGCAGCAATGGTTCAATAGTCAACCGATAACATATTCCAGGAAGCATTGGTGAGTCATACATAACCCGGTAGACAGAATCTCCTATTCTCTGATCATCAAGCGTTGTCATTTCTAAACGCGTTAATCTCTCCATTAGCTGCATTCTCAAATCATTTGCTAACCTTTGCGTCATTCTTATCGTCAGTGATAATTCAATCAATCCCCAGATACCATTCGCTTTACTTCCACCCGCTGATAAAGCCTGTTCAGACTGAGTCGCCGCATCATAACCAATAGGCATTCCCCAAGCTTCAGCCTGCTCTGCGGGAGCCGCTCTTAATCCAAAAATAGTAAGTGTTACTAACATAAACGAGGTAATCGCAAACATAATTTCACTAGGTGTAAGACCCTCAAGCAATCCTAACAAGGGGATAAGAAATTGAGGGAGATTAGCATTTAAGATATCTATAGGCTGCTGCAGTATCACGTGATCTACAATAATTTTCAAAATCCAAGGCACTAGTAATGGGGGTAAAACAGAAACTAATGCAAACAAAATTTTTATAATAAAAAATACTTTTACTCTTCCAATAAACTGAAGTGATCGACCAACAATCCGAAGTGTCTCAGATCCCGAGAGACGCGTATCCAAGTCTACTCGATCATCAAATCTCTTATCATGCGTCGTTGCATCGCTCATCTATTCATCACCCGTCTCTGACTTCACAAATTCTGCATAATCTCCATTCAGTGTCATAAGATCTTGATGGCTACCAAATTCTTTTATCTCTCCTGAATCCAAAACGGCGATTCGATCAGCGGATTTTATGGTGGATAGTCTATGTGTAATAATAAAAATAATTCTGTTTCTACCCCATTTTGCAATGTTACTCATCACTCTTTTTTCAGTCTCAGCATCCAAAGACGCCGTAGGCTCATCCAGAATTAAGATAGGTGTGTTTTTCAGCAAGGCTCGAGCGATCGACAATCTTTGTCTCTGACCCGTTGACAACTTTCCACCCCTTTCTCCAAGCTCAGTCTCATAATTTAATGGCATGTCATTTATGAAATCATCAGCACATGCAATTTTTGAGGCATCAATTATTTCGGCCTCAGTCGTGGACTCTATGCCATATGCAATATTTTCTTTTACAGATTTTGCAAATAATATATTTTGCTGAAGCGCAATCGAAACATTTGATCTTAAATCTGATGTGGAAAAATCTTTAATATCAGTGCCATTTATTAACACTGTTCCTCGATCAGGATCATAAAGTCGCAGTAAAAGCGCCAGTAATGTTGATTTACCGCTCCCCGTACCGCCAACTATTGCAGTGATAGTTCCTAATTCTGCCTCTAAGTTAATATCCGTCAGGACTGAATGGTCTTTTTCATAAGAAAATGCAACACTCTCGAATGAGACTTTCTGAATTGTTTTTGGGAAAACTTTTGGATTAACTTTTTCCTTAATCTCCGGCTCAATATCTAAGATATAAAAGGCTCGTCTCAGCCCCATTACCAAGTCTTGAACAATCGATATTAGGTAAGACGCCTCCCATACCTGGGCTGCCAACTCCTCACCTTGAGCCGAGGCAGCTCTGAAAGCTCCCAGATTCCATGCTGCAAAGCCAACAAAAGCAACCACACCTCCAAGATATGTAGATTTTTCGATGATAGACCAAGTTGCCATGAAATATTCTGCAACTATAAAGCCACCAATACTTAGAAGAAGAGAAATTAAAAGGTAGATCGATATATACAACCGCATCTCAAATGCAGCATTTAAGGCATGTTTTGAATCATGACTAAATCTTCTCATCATCTCCTCTTCAGCACTATTTGCTTTCACAACACGCGAGGCCGCGAGGTTTTCTTGGATTCTAGATGTTAACGCACTATTTAACTCTCTAGACAATCTCGCTTTCTCTCTAATTATTGGTACAAATTTTTTACTTACTAAGAACATTAAAATGGAAATGACAAAAATAATTAATCCAAACCAAGGCGAGAAAAACAAAAGAACCAAAGATGCAAAAAATATCCAGCCCACCACACGAAGTGGAGTCATGACACACCATTGGAGTACATTTGTAATAGTCGCGCTATCTTGATAAACCCGATAAATAAGATCACCCGTGCGCGACGAGCTATGATATCTAAGAGAGAGATGCTCTGCTCTACTCAACATCTCTACACGCAGTTGTTGGTTTACTCTCTGAAAAATCCAAATCATATAATACGTGCCAAAAACAATCGATCCGTAAACAATAATTACCCAAAAACCACCGCCTATTATCATTCGATCTCTCAAAGTATCTCTCTCAGAGAGACTCAAAAGCTCTTCATTTTCTCCGCCATTAGAAACAAAGGAATCATTTAGGAAAAACATACTTGCTTGTAAAGATTGTAGTTTTTCTCCTTGAAGCAGTTTGTTGTAGACTAAATCCTCCACAAGGACCATTGATCCAAGGACAAGAACTCCGGAGAAAATAGTCAGTGAGATAAAAGCGAGTAAATGCTTAATTTGAGGTCTATAGAATGGCCAACATCGTTTTAAATAACTCCAGACTTCACTGAGAGTTACTGGGCGACTGTCATCAGTGGAAGTCAAAAATATCCCTCCGCATGAAATCGTGTCCAAGGTTCCCGCTTGCCTATCCCATATCCTGAGAGGAACCCTTCTTTAAGCCAAGAAACAAATTTTGGATATTGTTTTAATTCATCTATCTTATCCAATGCAGATATCCATGGTCGCTGATCATAGCTCACTTGCCGTGGGATATATTTCCCATCCTCAAAAACCGCATAGCATGCATGAGTTCTTCCGCATCTCGGTTGGCCAACACTACCTGGATTAATATAAGTCTTGCCATTCAATTCATGAGTAAATTGAATATGATTATGGCCAAATAGCACAAGCGCACAACCATTACCTGGATCTATCGCTTCAAAACTTGATGCATCCGCATATGGAATCGCTGCGGGTATCGATCTATTAAGCTGACCATGATGCAGAAAGAAGTTAACGCCGCCGATTTCATACTTACCACTGAAACTATACGTTTTTGTGGTATCAATAATT
>OCZA010000190.1_pt1 | contig 22226 bp, 24 predicted proteins | sample 1539021 | NCBI WGS metagenome assembly OCZA01 (sample SAMEA2619376, study PRJEB22493) | marine metagenome | biome: marine biome (ENVO:00000447); feature: surface water layer (ENVO:00002042); material: "saline water (ENVO:00002010), including plankton (ENVO:xxxxxxxx)" | depth 5 m | reverse complement strand
AAAGAGGCTCCTTCCAATCAACTAAAAAAATTGCTTCATTTCTTCGAAGATTGGGAAGTGTGAAAGGACCATCATATGTAGCTTTAATAGCAGAACCTAAGACTTTTATATCATCGGCATTTAATTCGCTTTTTAAAATTTCTCTATGTTTGTGAAAATTTTTATCTGATGCAAAACCTGAATATCTAATTACTGCAAAATATCCTGGTTCTATTGTTGAAATTTTTAATGATTTATCTGAGGGTAGAGGTATCTCATTTTGTTGAAATCTCTTGGGTAAGTAAAATTGCATAACAAACTGATTTTCAATTTCTGTAACATTAACAGGTGTGGTCATTTCAATTTTTTGACTTTGTTTGTTGTTACCTGAAATGTATTTAAAGAGTTTCTGAAATCCATTATTTTGATTAGAGTATTGAGTTTCTACTATTAAGCGTTCCTCATAATATCGAATTTCATAAGTGTCCGTTTGATAAACAACCTTATAAGGAGATTCACTGTAAGCCATCAAGTTTTGTACCATGAGTAACAACAATAGTAAGTATCTAATCATTGATAAATTGTGTTTCTGTATTAGAAACACCCCACAGTCTCTTATCTATAGGTATCCAACCTTTAATCGAAGATTTTTTACCTTCTGGAATACTTATCTTTACCATTGTCTCATTAACCTCTAATAAGTTTACAATTTTCGGTGCAAGAATTAATCCTTTTTGAATAGTTAAGAGAGACTCAGGATCATAAGATTTCAAAGCATATAATTCAGTATCCTCTAAGACTAACAAAGTTCTTTTTTTAGATAACTGATTATGAGCGATCCAACCCTGTATCCCATTAAATAACTCTATACGATACCAGTCAGTATATGAACTCCAACTATTTTGAAACTCTTCAATAATCTTCACTGGCATATTTTCTTCTGTGAGAAGAAATTTCTCTGTTTGCTTACTCAAATCTTGATTTTCTGGATAATGACGTAGCCAAGACTCATCATGAGCTAAAGACTTATAATAAGGGATGTGTTTATCTGAATAAGCAATTAATGGGAATATTAATAAAAAGAGAATAAGTCTGATCATCAATTTTATCTCTGAGAATTCTGCCAGTTTGGATGAGTATAGGGTTGTAAATTAGATGGAGCTAAAAGAGGTTTTCCCAAAATATGATCCGATGCTTTTTCACCAGTCATTATGGATGGTGCATTGAGGTTTCCATTACAGATTTGAGGAAAAATGGAGGAGTCTGCAAGGTAAAAATTTGAAAAACCCTTAACTTTACAGTCATTTTGAACAACCGATGAAGGATCGTCTTCTTCTCCTATCTTGCACGTACCACATGGATGGTAAGCACTTTCACAGTTATTTTTTATAAATTCATCAAGTCCCTCATCTGATACAACATTATCTCCGGGTTGAATTTCACTTCCTTTAAAAGGAGCTAACGCATCTTGGTTAAGAATTTCTCTAGAAAGTCTGAGTGATTTTCTAAAGTTCGGAAAATCATCTTCATGAGACATATAATTAAATTTTATTAAAGGTGCCTCAAAAGGGTTGTTAGACTTTAATTTCACAAATCCTCGAGATTTTGAACGCATGGGTCCCACGTGTAATTGAAAACCATGTCCTTTACTTGGTGCTTTACCATCATATCTTATTGCAACAGGGAGAAAATGAAATTGAATATCAGGATATGGAATATTTTTATCTGAACGAATAAATCCAAGTGTTTCAAATTGGTTTGTGGAACCTGGCCCACTTTTAAGAAACATCCATTGCATTCCGATTAACAATTTAGAAAATGGGTTTAAGTACTTGTTAAGTGTTACTGGTTGTAAACACTTCACTTGAAAATAAACTTCTAAATGATCTTGTAAATTTTTACCAACTCCAGGTAAGTTTTTAATAACCTTAATTCCTAAGTTGTTTAAATCATTGGCCTCTCCAATTCCTGACCTTTGGAGAATAGTTGGACTATTTATAGCGCCGGCAGATAAAACAACTCCGATATTGGCATTAAAAATTTTTTTTTGGCCTTGATGAAATACTTCCACCCCTTTAGCCTTGTCTTCACTAAATATTATTTTATCGACTAAAACTTTAGTTATTAGATGTACATTTTTCTTCTTTAATGCAGGTTTTAAATAAGCTTTAGCTGTAGAAAAACGTGAACCTTTCCAAACATTCATGTCAGCGGGCCCAAAGCCCTCCTGTCGAAAACCATTATAATCTTCAGTGTATGTATACCCTGCTTGTTCAGTTGCTTTTACAAACGCGTTATGTAAAGGATTATCTCTTTTGCCATGAGTTATATTTAATGGGCCAGATTTCCCTCTAAATTCAGAATTTCCTCCATGGCTTGCTTCCATTCTTTGAAAATATGGAAGAACATCTGGATAATCCCAACCTTTCGCTCCGCTTTCTGCCCACTGATTATAGTCACCAGCATTTCCTCTTACATAAATCATTCCATTAATTGAAGAGGATCCTCCGATAACTTTACCTCTAGGACAGGCTAAAGACCTTCCGTTTAATGCTTGCTCTGGTTCAGCTTTATAACCCCAATCGAACTTATCCATGTTCATAGGGTAAGAAAGAGCGGCAGGCATTTGAATAAATGGACTTTTATCCAGTCCACCAAATTCCAAAACTAGAATTTTTAACTTTGGGTTCTCCCCAAGTCTGTATGCTATTGTCGATCCTGCCGATCCAGAACCAATTACAATATAATCAGGATTTTCAAACATCTAAAAAGAGTTAACAGGTTGTTTTAAAAAAAGTAAACTTCAAAAATCTATTAAAATTGTTATCTATTCTGTCTGCTACCATGTCTGATAAAAACATTTTTGGCCATCTTTTGATGCTCTGGGAGCTTCCTAATACTAAAAATTTTATCTCTCGCGAACTTTGCTGTTTTAGTGACATCAACTATTGTTTCAAGTTTAGAGTCGTTAAATAAATTTTCATTATTAGATAATTCAGGAGGTTTAAAAAAAAAGCTGGGTGGAAAATTATTATATTCAGGTAATTGTGATTTTATAAATTTTGCCTCAGGGTCTTGATCTAAGGCTTGTTTATATGGATTATACATTCTGATAGTATTTATTCCGGTCGTTCCTGATTGCATTTGTAGCTGGCTGTAATGTATCCCAGGTTCAAAGTCAGTAAATAAGGCTGCTAGGCGTGGGCCAAAATATCTCCAATCTAGCCATAGATTATAGGATGCGAACGAGGCTAGCATTGCCCTCATTCTAAAATTAATCCATCCATGATTTCGAAGATAAATCATACATGCATCTATAAAATGCACGCCTGTTTTGCCCTCTATCCATGCATCTAATTTTCTAAAATCTTTTTCACGTATTTGGTCATAGACTGGAATAAAACTCTCGTGCTCGATTGATGGTTGGTCCTCCAATTTTTGGATAAAATGTGATCTCCAATGTAAACGAGATAAAAAAGAATTTATAGATTTAGCGAAATTTTTATTAGTCAATTGTATCTTTTCTTTTTTTTGAGTAGCTTCTTGGAAAACTGAACGATGCGATATCGTCCCGTAAGTCAAATGAGTCGATAATCTTGAGCAACTTTTTTCTGCACTTATAGGACTAGACATCTCATATTGATAGTTTTCACCTCTACTGTTAAGAAAAGTGCTTAATAATTTTTCTGCCTCTCGTGAGCCCCCTTTCTGCCTATTAGGACAAGGAGTTGTGTCATAGAAAATTTTTGGTAAATCGTAATTTTTTAATCCTAAATTTATCGATTGTTTAATGATAGGTAAATTTGGATATCTAAGAATATCCTTTCTAAAAAATTTTGCCCATTGATTTCTATCATGATGTCCACGTCTTACGCCTGGATAGGCACACTCAATCCAATGAATATCATTTTGGAGAAAAAAAGATTTTAATTTTTTATCTCTTTCAAAAGTCCATTTGATTCCTGTTTCTTGTTCGCTTATAACACTATCAAAATTATATTTATCCTTTAAAAACTTAAATATCTCTAAGGCATCTCCATATAAAATATTTAAATGTAAATTATTTTTTGTTAATTGGTGTTGAAGATCTTTTAAGCTGTCTAAAGTAAATTGCCATTGTCTTAGAGACATGTCCTTTTGTTTCCAGAGCTCAGGTTCAATTATATATATTAAGATCGATTTTTTATCTTGATCGATTAAGGTTTCATTATCCTTATACCTTAAATTTTTTTTAAACCAGACGATCCTATTTGACATCTGAAATTAATCTTTGATTTTAAAACCCTTAGAGAAAATATAAATAATTGCAGTGATATTAAGTATTAGGAATGTAAATATCATAATTAGACTTGTGGTAATGCTTACATCAGCCATTTCATAAAAGCTCCATCGAAAGCCACTCACTAAATAAAGCACGGGATTTACTAGGGACACATTCTGCCAAAATTCTGGTAGCCAGTTTATGGAGTATAGTGAACCCCCAAGAAAAACTAGTGGAGATAAAATAAGAGTAGGAAATATAGAGAGTTCTTCCCAATTAGTTGACAGCATTCCAATCAAAAAACCAAGTAAACTAAAAGTTAAAGATGTTAAAACAAGCATTAGGATCATCGCAAATGGATGCATAATATAGATATCTACAAAAAATAAACCTGTTGCCAATATTAAGCTTCCCAGAATTATTGATTTGGTAGTAGCTGCTCCAACAAAACCAATAACAATTTCTGTTGTTGATAAAGGAGCGGCATAGATTTCATTAATAGTGCCTAAAAATTTAGGAAAGAAAATTCCAGACGAAGCGTTTGAAACGCTCTGTGTAAGTAGGGCTAACATTATCATTCCTGGAACTATGAAAGATCCATATGAAATATCCTCAATCACAGGTATTCGGCTACCAATTGCTGCACCAAATACAACAAAATATAAAGAGGAGGAGATAACAGGAGAAAATATACTTTGAACTGTTGTCCTTCTCATACGGTCCATTTCATGCAAGTAAATTGCTATGATACCTGTCCAATTCATGCACTTTCCTCCAATAATTTTTCAAATATTGTCTCTAAAGATGTCTGAGAGGAGTTTAAATCTTTTAGTTTAAGGCCAGCTGATTTTATATCTTGGAGCAGTGCGGTAATACCTGTTGAAGACCCCTGAGAGTCATAAGTATAGGTTAATGAAATATTATTATTCATTTTAAGATTGTACGTTCCAAGAGAAGATGGGATTTCATTAAAAGGCTCTTGGAATTCTATGGTTAAATTCTTTTGGCCCATTTTCTGCATTAAATCATTTTTATTATCTGTAATTATTATTTCACCATTATTTATCACAGAAACTCTATCAGAAATTGCCTCTGCCTCTTCGATGTAATGTGTTGTAAGGATTATTGTTACGCCCTTTTCTTTTAATTCTCTAACTGCTCTCCACATGTCTCTTCGCAAATTAATATCAACACCTGCAGTGGGTTCATCTAAAAATAATATTTTTGGTTCATGACTTAGGGCTTTCGCGATCAAAGCTCTTTTCTTCATACCCCCGGAAAGCTCTCGAAGTTTACTATCTTTTTTATCCCAAAGGCTGAGGTCTCTTAAAATTTTTTCAATAAAAGCTGGATCTTTTTTCTTACCATAAAGGCCTCTGGTGTAAGATACGTTTTGAAAAACTTTTTCAAAAGCCTCTAAATGAAGTTCTTGGGGCACAAGTCCAATCATAGACCTTGTTCTTCTATAATCTTTTACTACATCGTAACCGTCAACTGTAATGCTACCCGAGGTTGGCAAGACTATTCCGCATATCGCATTAATGAGTGTAGTTTTTCCAGCACCATTGGGGCCCAAAAGTGCTAAAATTTCACCTCTTTGAATTTCCAAATTAACTCCCTTGAGAGCCTCTAGGCCTCCCTGAAATGATTTTTTTAAATTCTCAATTTTAATTAGAATATCTGCTGACATAATTAGATTGCGTACAGTATATTATAAGTCAATAACATCAAGATAGTTTATCTGTAACTTTTACTTTTTTACTTTTTTCAATTAGATATGTACTTATCAAAACAGCAATCAATGCCACTATTATTTTATAAGTTATTTTTTCATCTAAAAAGAGATAGCCAAATATTAGGCCAAATATTGGGATGATGTAGGCAACTTGAGATTGAAATACTAACCCATTATTTTTAAGAATATAAAATCTCATTAGCCAAGCAATCGCAGTAGCAACAATTCCCAGATAAATAAGAGAAATTGTAGCATTCAAAGAGGGTCTTAATTCAGTTGGATTTTCAAAGATAAACATAATAGGGAGTAAGATAATTACAGCCCAAATTAGAATACTAGAAGTGAGTACTTCATTTTTTATATGTTTTAGCTTAAGTGAAAACAGACCACCAATGGTGTAACAAACTGGACCTAAAATTACCATGAATGCATAGAAGATATTTGATTGATTAATTAAAATATTATCTGAGAACAGATAAACAATCCCTAGAAAGCCAATTAGGATTCCTAGAAATTTTAAAAGATTAATTTTTTCATTTTGAATAAACAGATGACCCAATATTGTTGCTGCGATAGGGGCTGTGGACATCAAGATAGCAGCTAGATTGCTTTGAACTTTTACTATTCCAAATGAGATAAAAAAAAAAGGTAGAACTAAATTTACAAATCCTATAGTTGCATACCATAGCCAGTTTTCTCCAAATGCTTCAATAGAAATTTTTCTAATCCAACAGTAAATAAGCATTACGATTGCAGCAAAAAAAATTCTACCAAAAGCAAGAGCCATTGGGGTATAACTTTCTGAGGCAATTTTAATATTAAAGAAGGCGCTGCCCCATATACCAGCTAATACAAATAATAGTAAAAAATCTTTAAGTGACGCTTTATGCATTATATAAGAGTAAACTGAACACGCTTATTCATTTTTCCTTTACTCTCATATTTAATAAATTTAAATTCTCCAATCTCACTAGTATTGGCTACATGAGTTCCCCCACATGGCTGTAAGTCAATATCTCCAATTTTAACTAAACGAATTTTATCATTTGTTCTAGGAGGTTTGACAGAAAGTGTGCGAACCAATTCAGGTTTTTGATCAAGCTCTTCATTTGTAATCCACTGATACGTAATCGAGTGGGATTGTTGAATAAATTCATTAATAATTTTGTTTAACGTTTCAAATTCAAATGTTTCTTCTCCTAAATCAAAATCCAATCGGCTTTTTTCTAATCCAATTGAACCTCCAGTAACATAATAAGGTAATGCTGCGCACAAAAGATGCATAGTGGTGTGCATCTTCATTAAACGATAACGATGATCCCAATCAATATGCCCTTTGATATCCCCTGAAAGATCACTAATTTCTGTATCAACAACATGGGCTATGCCTAATTCATGCTTAATTGTATTGATAACATTGAATTTTTGATCATTGATTTCCAATATTCCTTTATCTCCAGGTTGCCCGCCACTTTGGGCATAAAAAGAGCTATCTTGAGTGATGATTTTGTCTTCCTCAATTAATACAATTTTCTCTTCAAAATTCTTGATGTAGCTATCTTTAAGGTAAATCATTTTTTTGCTTCTTGTATCTTATAATCAACACAGGACTCGATACCTCCTTGGGTATTACTTTGTTTTTCACATTCCTCATAGTATTCATGGTATTCAAAAGTTGAGGAAATATATAAACCAATACCAATAATGCTAAAGACTGCAATACTATATAAAATTTTCTTACTCATCTTAAATTAATCTATCCTGGAAACCTATCAACTGATTGTTAACAATGATATCAGATTTTTTAATAGGTCTTAGAAGTTCTATACCCTCTAAACTTATACATCTACTTAATGCAACATAAAGCTGTCCTGGAGCAAAGGAACCTTGGCTCATGTCTATTATTACTTTTTCAAAGGTTTGTCCTTGGCTTTTGTGAATAGTAATTGCCCAAGCTAATCGCATTGGATACTGTTTAAAAGATCCTGTTATCTCTTCTTGAACTTCTTGTTGATCATCATCATAAGTATACTGAATGCGATCCCATTTTTCTTTTTTGACTTCAAAGATTTTGTTATCGATTTTTACTTTGATTTTTTTTTGTGCAATATCGTGAATAATACCTATTGATCCATTAACCCATCTTTTTTCAGGATCATTTTTGATCATAATTACTTGAGCCCCTTTTTTTAATTTCAAAATTTCATCTGTGGGAAATAATTCTTTGTAAAACTGACCTGTCGCCTGTCCTCGGTAGGAAAACTCTTCTTCATTCAACTGACTTAGGTATTTTTGATTAATACTACTTGCTCGAGCGTTGGTAGTAGTAAGTATTATTTTTCCCTCGTCCATCTCAATATGATCAATTAAAGAGTCATTGATATTATCTATTTGAGAGTGGGTTATAGAACCATCTCGAACAGAGTTAAGTAAATGAATAAAGTGATCATCTTTTTGACGATATATACTATATAATTCAAGGGTTTTAAATTGAGCATCCTGAAAAATATTTGAGTGAAAGAAGAAATGACCTTTCGAGTAAATACGCTGTAGAAGACCAGACTCATCCATGTTGACGACTGGTGGGAGTTGAAATAAGTCCCCAAATACAACCAACTGAACTCCTCCAAAAGGCTGCGTAAGTTTTTTGCGATGAACACGAAGACTATAATCAATTGCATCAAAGACATCAGCACGCACCATTGATACTTCATCTATAATGAGAGTTTCTAAATTTTGGAGCACTTCAATTTGTCTTACTTTCTTAATGTGCCTTGTCTGAATAACCTTGGGAGGGAAGCCAAAAAATGAATGAATAGTTTGTCCCTTGACACGGATTGCAGCGACACCTGTAGGAGCAAGAACAGCAGTATTTTTTTTTGTGATGGATCGAAAATATGCTAACAAAGTTGACTTACCACTTCCTGCTTTTCCTGTAATATAAAAATGATCTTTTGTATTTTCTAACTGTTCGATAATTGTCTCAAATTCCTCACTCAACACAAAATCATCAGGTAGCAAACTATTATAATTTCGCTTATAGCCCATTTAGTATCTCGCTTACCATTTGAAAACATTCCTTAACTGTACCCTTTTGAATTTGTGCTCTTGAGAGTCTTGGACCAAACTTTAATTGTTCAACATAAATTTTTTTTTTAAAATATACTCCTATGAAAACTAGACCTACTGGTTTTAATTTAGTTCCTCCATCTGGGCCAGCCACACCTGTTGTCGAAAACGTTAGTTGGCTTTTTGTAATTTTATGCAATTGAAAACACATCTGAGCACAGACTTGGCGACTGACAGCACCATATCTTTTGAGAGTATTGGGGGAGATTTTTAGATGTTTAATTTTTGAGTCATTTGAATATGTAATAAATCCGCTCTTATAAATTTTAGATATACCTGGCTTAGATGTAAATTTCGCTGCCAGCAAACCACCCGTACAAGACTCCGCCGTAGATAGGGTAATATTTTCATTTAAGAGATATTTGATTATCTTTGATTCTACTGTCATCAACTAGATATACTTATTATAAGGACTACAAAATAACAATGGTACTTATAGGTATCTAAAAATTGCATAAAAAAATGATTTTTACTCTGATTATCAACAGAAAAATCAACAATTTTAAAAATAATATATGCAATTATTGCATATTACTTATAAAACTTTAATCTTATTCCATGGAATCTAGGAGGTTTTAAATGGCTGACATGTTCACAGGACACTACCCTTTTATAATAATGATTATTTGGTTAATAGCCGGGATCGTGGGTTCAAAATTATAAGTTTTTTTGGGGGTGGTGAGAGCCACCCTCAATTTGTTCCAGTAAGACTCTTTCCTTTTTCTCTCAATACAAATTTTTGAATTTTGCCAGTAGAAGTTCGAGGAATGTTCTCAAAAAAATAATATTTAGGAACTTTAAATGATGCCAAGTTTTCTTCGCACCACTGTTTTGCATGTATCTCATTCCAATTTTGATCTTTCTTTAGTTCAATAAAAGCACAGGGGACTTCGCCCCACTTTTGATCAGGAATAGCTATGACTGCTGCAGCACTGACACAATCATTTTTTAAGAATACTTCCTCAATTTCAATCGATGAAATATTTTCTCCACCAGATATTATAATATCTTTTGATCGATCTTTTAGCTGGAGATAACCGTCAGGGTGCATCACTGCTAAATCTCCTGAGTGAAACCAACCACCTTCAAAAGCTTTTTGATTTGCAGATTTATTTTTTAAATAACCCTTCATCACAATATTTCCTTGAAACATAACTTCACCAATTGTTTTGCCATCGGCAGGAACCTGCTTCATAGTATCTGGGTCAAGAACTTTGAGATGTTCTAGAGGAAGGTATCGTACACCCTGCCTTGCTTTAAGTGATGCCTGTGCATTCATGTCTAATGAATTCCATTCTTGATGCCACTCATTGATGACAGCTGGTCCATATGTTTCAGTCAAACCATAAAGATGGGTTACTAAAAATCCTGACTCTTGCATTTCTCTAAGAATATTTTCTGGTGGTGGTGCAGCTGCAGTAAAAAATTGAACCTCATGAGTTATGTTAAATCTGTTTTTTTGGTCTTGTGATAAAATAACTGACATTACGATGGGTGCCCCACATAAATGGCTAACTTTATGGTTTTTTATGCTATTCCATATTGGTTCTGCCCTAACTTGGCGCAGACAAACATGAGTTCCAATAATTGCTGACATAGTCCATGGAAAACACCAGCCGTTACAATGAAACATCGGGAGTGTCCAAAGATACACTGAATGTTTAGGCATTGAGGCAACCATTGCATTACCTTGAGCTAATAAATAAGCCCCACGATGATGAGAGACTACCCCTTTGGGATCACCGGTAGTACCAGAAGTGTATCCAACAGAAATTGCATCCCACTCATTTTCTGGCATGAGCCATTGATAATTACTATCTCCTCGATCCAAAAATTCCTCATAATCTATTACATCTAGATCAAAATTATCTAGAGATTCATAGGAATGTTCTTTATCTATAAATTCAATTAATTGGGGTTTGACTTTGCATTGACTCAAAACTTCTTTTACAGTTGCTGATAACTCTCGATCAAATAATAAAAACTGTGAGTCAGCGTGCTCAAGTTGAAATGCAATAGTCGCGGCATCAAGACGGGTGTTGATGGCATGGATTACTCCTCCACACATTGGAATACCATAATGAGCTTCGAGCATTGGAGGTGTATTCAACAACAAAGTTGATATTGTACTTCCTCTTGTCATGCCCTGCTGAGATAAAGCTGAGGCTAATTTTTTAGAGCGAAGATAAAATTCAGCATAGGATCTTCGAAGATTACCATGAACAATTGCAGTAAACTCTGGAAATACATCTGCAGCTCTTTCTAGGAATGATAATGGGGTGAGAGGTTGATAGTTAGCAGAATTTGCATCCAAATCCTGATTATAGGGATTGACCATCTTAAGATTTTATTCTTTCCAATTTGGAGATCGTTTTTCTAAAAAAGCTTCTATTCCCTCTTTAGCATCTTGGTCCAACATGTTTTCAAGCATTACTTTTGAAGCATACTCATATGCTTCAGCTAAAGGCATTTCAATTTGTTGATAAAATGCTTTTTTACCAATTTTTAATGTGGTACCAGATTTTGAGCTGATTTTAGTGGCTTTTTCTAATATTAGGTTTTCTAGCTCTTCCTCATTAACACTCTTATTAATAAGACCTTTTTTCTCTGCATCGTCAGCAGATATTAGCTCCCCTGTAAGAAGCATTTCCATGGAATGCTTTGAGGTTGTATTTCGAGAAAGGGCTACCATTGGAGTTGAACAAAAAAGGCCAATGTTTACTCCAGGTGTAGCAAACCTTGAGTTAGAAGAGGCATAAACCAAATCACAACTTAGTGCCAATTGGCATCCTGCAGCTGTAGCAACTCCATCTACCTGGGCTATGACAGGTTTCGAATGGTTGACTATTGTTTGCATTAATCTTGAGCATTTTTTTAAAATTGATTGAAAATACTCTTTGCCCTTATCAGGATGAGAGCGAGCAGCTTTAAGTTCTTTTAGATCATGACCAGCTGAGAAAACTTTTCCTGTAGAGGATAAAATGATAACCCTACTAGGACTAGAATTGAAATGATCAAATGCAGATTGAAGCTCATCAATCATTTTTTCTGATAAGGTGTTTTGATGACTTGGATCGCTGAGGATGATTTTAAATATCCCGTTTTCCAATTCCGTGATTTTTACAAGTGATGATTGTCTATCTGTGCTCATAAACTAACTTCAAATACAACTTCATCAGCCAACGAGTTAGCAACAAAACAATATCGATGAGATCTATCATGCATGTCCTTCATATCTTGGTCACTAATCGTAAATTCTCCACTAAATGTCACAACAGGATGAAGGACTATCTTAGTCACAGCCATCTGCCCTTTGGAATTTTTGCCTAAATAAGCGTCAGCCTTATCTTCATAGGAATTTACTGGCCATTTCATTTTGGCTGCTAATGCTAAAAAAGTCATCATGTGGCAACTGCTAACTGAGGCTGCCAAGGCTTGTTCTGGATTTGTATAATCAGGGCTCCCTCCCCAATCAGGGGCAGCATCTGCAGTAATATTATAATTATCATTGAAAGAAATTTCATGAGAATTGGAGAATTTGCCTGGTGCTAATTCACCCTCTCCAAGTTTCCATTTTAAGTTTATAGATAATTCAGACATAGTTAAAAATAGTATGGAAATTTATAAACGCCATCATAAAATCTAAGAATGAAATCTAATTTGGATAGGGAAAAAACTAATATATTCGCACTTTATCTGTATTTTTTACTAAGGAACAAGAAACATAAAATCAAGGAGGATAGTTTTTCAAAAATAAACGAAGAGTATTTTTATAAATTACTTCAAAACGGTGAATACAAAGCATTTGGCCTAGAATGGGATTATGAAGGCATCTTAAAAGAGGACAGTCATTATCCTGAGTTCTATAAGAATGAATATTCTAAAGTAATGATATCTGTAATGGTTGATATTTATTTGTCGGGCTATAAGTCCTAAAAACAATCATAGACAGAATGCAAATTCAGGAATAAGATTTTTAACAGTATATGAATAAACCTAATAACTTAGAACCGCTATGGATGCCTTTTACTCCCAACAAGACATTCAAAAAAGACCCTCGAATTATTGTTGGAGCCAAGGATATGCATTTTATCAGTGATGATAATAGAGAAATTTTAGATGGCACTGCAGGACTGTGGTGTGTAAACGCTGGCCATGGTCGAAAGAAAATTCAAGAAGCGGTAAATGAACAAATTGAAAATCTGGATTATTCTCCTCCGTTCCAATTTGGACACCCTAAACAATTTGAACTGGCTAATCGCTTAGCTGAAATATTTCCTGAAGGAATGAATCATGTTTTCTTTTCTAACTCAGGATCAGAGGCAGTAGATAGTGCCTTAAAAATTGCTCTTGCTTATCAACGAGCACGAGGACACTCTTCTAAAACAAGATTGATTGGCCGTGAGAGAGGATATCACGGTGTTGGCTTCGGTGGAATATCTGTCGGGGGTATGGTGAAAAATAGAATGTACTTTGGCTCAATGCTCAATGGTGTTGATCATTTACGTCATACTCATAATCTGGAACTGAATGCTTTTTCAAAAGGTGAACCTGAACATGGCGCTGAACTTGCAGACGACTTAGAACGTCTTGTCCAATTACATGATGCATCAACTATTGCTGCTGTAATCGTTGAGCCAATTGCTGGATCAACTGGTGCACTTCCACCTCCAAAAGGTTACCTCAAAAGACTCAGAGAACTATGCACGAAGCATGATATTTTATTAATCTTTGATGAAGTGGTAACAGCTTTTGGTCGTATGGGAAAAGCCACTGGATCAGAATTTTTTGGTGTAACTCCTGATATAATTTCATGTGCTAAGGGCATCACGAACGCGACTATTCCAATGGGTGCCACGATTGTTCAAGACTTTATCTATGAGTCGATGATGGAGAACGCAGATGCTCCAATAGAATTATTTCACGGATACACTTATTCTGGTCATCCTGTTGCGTGCGCAGCAGCTTTGGCAACACTAGATATTTACAAAGAAGAAGGGCTTTTTGATAATGCAGCTCATATAGCTCCTGTTATTGAAGAAGCTGCCCATAGTCTCAAAGGCACTAAACATATTATCGATATAAGAAATTTAGGTGTTATTGCCGCTCTAGAACTAGAACCTAAAAAAGGTGCCGTAGGTGTCAGAGGCTTTGAGACGATGAAGAAGGCTTGGGATCTTGGTCTTATGGTTAGAGCCAATGGAGATACTCTTGCATTTTCTCCCCCTTTAATCATTAACGATAGTCAAGTTGATGAAATGTTTACGAAAGTAAAAAAAGCCTTGGAACACGTAGACTAAAGACATCTCCGCTACAGCCATACCCAGTTTCAAAAATACCACTCGGTTGATAAAAACCACACAACATAATCCATCTGTATATAAAGACTATTCCCGGAACAATGATAATTGCATTAATAAGAAAAAGAGCCACTGAAATCACAACCCTCATTGCAAGGTTTGTACTCATGTATTGTTTATAAAAGATACGAATTATTAAGCCTGTAGTTACTGCTGAAAGTAATAAAAATGGGGCGTCTAAGTGTGTAACTAAAAATTCATAATACATCGCTTTAAATTAAAGCAATAATACAGTAAGCCTTTTAAAATGCAAAAATACATATCAGAGTTTATAGGAACATTTATTTTATTAGTATCCATCGTAGGTTCTGGAATTGCAGGTCAACAATATACAAATGATCAAATGGTTATTTTGGTTAGTCATGCTGTTGTCATAGGTTTAACACTTATTTTTATAATTGGAATATTTGCTAATTTTTCTGGAGCACATTTTAATCCTATTGTTTCAATTTTGTTTTTCTTACAAAAAGAGCTAAGCAAAAAAGATCTATGTCTATTCATTTCAATACAAATTACTGCAGCTATACTAGGAACAATTTTTGCAAATTATATTTTTGGTTTAAGCATTGTAGAAATCTCCTCAAATATTAGAAGTGGAACAAATATTTATATTTCAGAGATTTTTGCTTCCTTTGGACTACTGATGGTTATTTTGCTATCAAAAGTAGGTGGTAAAAATATTGTTGCTTTTAATGTTGGTATTTACATCACAGCTGCAATAATTTTTACATCCTCAGCTAGTTTCGCAAATCCTGCCGTATCGATTGCTAGAATTTTTACTGAGTCATTTGCAGGGATTAATCCCTCAACCGTAATATTTTTTATTGGCTCCCAAGTAATAGGTATGTTTGGGGCATACTTTTTATATAACCGCCTGTTTAAAACTAAATAATATCAAGCTTTTTTTAATTATTAACAGAGACAATTCGTTATGTTGACTTACTAACAGGTTAACTTTTAATAACTTTAAATTTATTTAAGTAGGAGAGAAAAATGAGCGAAGCCAAATGTCCCGTTGCTCACGGAGCTAATTCAAACATGGAGAAGTCATCAACTGATTGGTGGCCTAAAAATCTAAATCTAGATATTCTCCATCAACATGATCAGAAAACAAAACCATTTAATGGTTCTTATAATTATCGAGAAGAAGTAAAAAAATTAGATTTCAAAGCATTAGAAGCTGACATGCATAAATTGATGAAAGAAAGTCAAGATTGGTGGCCAGCTGATTGGGGAACATACGCTGGTTTAATGGTAAGGCTTGCTTGGCATTCTGCTGGAACCTACAGAACTGCTGATGGACGTGGTGGTGGTGGGACTGGTGATCATCGATTTGCCCCTTTAAACTCTTGGCCTGATAATACTAACTTAGATAAAGCCAGAAGACTTTTATGGCCCATTAAAAAAAAATATGGGAATAAAATTAGTTGGGCTGATCTGATGATCTTAGCTGGTAACATTGGTTATGAGTCAACTGGATTTAAAACTTTTGGTTTTTCTTATGGGCGAGAAGATATTTGGCATCCGAACAAAGATATTTATTGGGGACCTGAGACAGAAGCTTTAGCAACTAACAGACACTCTGACAAAGAGGATGCTTCCTCTTTAGAGAGTCCGCTAGCTGCAAACCATATGGCATTAATTTATGTTAACCCAGAGGGATTTGAAGGTAATCCAGATCCTTTAAAAACTGCTCAGCATATTAGAGAAACATTTGCAAGAATGGCTATGAATGATGAGGAAACAGTTGCTCTTACTGCGGGTGGTCACACAATTGGTAAAAGCCACGGCAATGGCAATGGAGATAATCTTGAAGCTGAACCTGAAGGTGCTCCAATTAAAGAACAAGGTCTTGGTTGGGTGAATAATACCTCTCGAGGAGTGGGTAGAGATACCGTAACCTCTGGTATTGAAGGTGCGTGGACAACTGAGCCAACAAAATTTGATAACGGATATTTTGATATGCTTTTTAAATATGAGTGGGAGCTAAAGAAAAGCCCTGCAGGAGCATGGCAGTATGAGCCTATTAATATTAAAGAAGAAGATAAGCCTGTGGATGTTGAAGATCCCTCAATTAGATATAACCCGATTATGACGGATGCTGATATGGCAATGATCAAAGATCCTATTTATTTAGAAATATCTAAAAAGTTTCGTGAAGATCATGAATATTTTTGTGATGCGTTTGCCAGAGCTTGGTTCAAACTAACTCATAGAGATATGGGTCCAAGATCAAGATACATAGGTCATGATCTTCCAAATGAAGATTTAATTTGGCAAGATCCAGTTCCCTCTGGAACTGCTAGCTATGATATAGAAAGCCTAAAAGAAAAGATCAAAAATAGTGATTTAACTGTTCAAGAGCTAGTCTCGACTGCGTGGGATAGTGCAAGGACATACAGAGGATCTGACTTAAGAGGTGGAGCAAATGGAGCAAGAATTAGATTTTCTCCTCAAAAAGACTGGAAGGGTAATGAACCTCAAAGATTATCAAAAGTATTAGGTGTGCTAGAACCTTTGGCAAAAGAAGCTGGAGCAAGTATTGCTGACACCCTTGTATTAGCTGGAAATGTTGGTCTTGAAAAAGCTATTGAATCTGCTGGATTTAACGTACCTGTTCCTTTTAGCCCAGGAAGAGGAGATGCTTCTGATGATATGACTGACTCTGAATCTTTCTCACAGCTGGAACCGATACATGACGGATTCAGGAATTGGCAAAAAGATAACTACGAAGTAAGAGGAGAAGAGTTGTTACTTGATCGAGCTCATTTACTGGGTCTAACTGCAGTTGAAATGACTGTGCTAGTTGGAGGAATGAGAGCTATGGGAGCTAACTATGGTGAGAATAAACATGGTGTTTTTACTAATCAGGTAGGAGCTTTAACGACTGACTTTTTTGTTAACCTAGTTGATATGGGCAATAAATGGAAAGCCTCAAATGGGCACTATGAAGTAATCGATCGCAAAACAAATGATGTTAAATGGACAGCAACCTCAACAGATCTTGTATTTGGATCAAATTCTATCCTTAGATCTTATGCGGAGGTTTATGCACAAGATGACAACAAAGAAAAATTTGTTATCGATTTTGTAAAAGCTTGGAACAAGGTGATGAATGCCGATAGATTTGAATTGAACAATAATTAATTAATGTTCAATTATGGTAATATCCAGCTCAAGGTTTGTGGTATTACAGATCAAAAATCGTTAGAGGTAATACAAAAGTATTCAGTAAGAACAGTGGGCCTTGTAAGTAATTACTTATATGGCCCCAATACACTATCTACTGAAGAAATTCATAACCTTACAATTGCTTCCTACAATTTAAAATTAAATCCAATTCTATTGATTGGCAATATTCATATGCCAAAAATAATCGACATTATAAAACAAGTAGAGATAAAGGAAGTATGTGTATCTAATCAATACAAGATTGAGGATATCGAATTACTAAATAATTCAACAAATTCAAAAATATCAATTTCAATAAATTACGAAAATTTTGATTATAATTTTTTTGAGCAAATCAAAAATAATGTTAGTAGTTTTTATTATGATCTTAATATTTACAGAAAAGATGTAATTGAGAAAAAATCTCTAATGGAATGTGAGAGTCAAATTAATCAACTTAAGAGTTTTGCAAAGCCTTTATATCTTGGTGGAGGTATTAATATTAGTAATGTCAAAGAGGCAATTAAAACTATATCTCCACACGGAATTGATATATCGACAGGGTTAAAAAAATCAAACAGCGTAGATGAAGAAAAGCTTAAAAAAATTCTTGATAATCTTGGGTTTGACGAGATTTCTTAACGATAAACCTCTCCTCTAAATTATTTAAAAGGCTTTTATAAGAGTTATGGGTTTTTAAATCTATGAAATCTGGGTTTAAATCTAGGATAGGTTGTATTACAAAATCTCTTAAATGAGAGGATGTATGAGGAATAGTTATTAGGTGGTTTTTGATTTTCAAGTTTTCAAATTGAATAAGATCGAGATCTATTTTTCTTGGCCCATTAGTTACAATTTTATTTTTTTTAATTTGTTTTTCCACAAAACACATTTTTATAAATAATTCGTTGAAGTATAGATTTGTAGTAAATAAAAAGGCAGCATTGTGAAAATATTTTTGGTTAGTTATCCCAAAAGGTTTCGTAAAATAGACTCTACTAACCTTTTCGACATGTCCGAATTTATTCATTAGCTTTAATGCTAAATTAAAATTACTTTTCCAGTTGCCAATATTTGATCCAATAGCGATATATGATTTATATCGATACGCTGACTTTTTTTGCATTATATTTTTTGGCAATCTCAATTTTATTTATTTCCAACTTTTCTATTTTAATTGGAAATTGATTGTCCAATTGTTTTTTTAATTCTGTAATTAATTTTTCCAGTGTTTTGTATTGAGATGCTGAAACAAATGTTACTATTTCTTTTTTAATATCAGAATAACTTGTAACATTTTCAATATTGTCAAGATCTTGATTGTGATCAAGATCTAATTGGCATTTAATACTAATTAATATTGTTTGTGGTTTTAACCTTTCTTCATCAAACACTCCAATGATTGTGTCGACCTTTAAGTCCTCTATCTCTATAAAAAAATTCATTTATTCAAAGCTTTCAAAACTTTTATCATTTGATTTGTCTCTTGGACATCATGAATTCGAAACGTATTGACATTTTGTTGTAAGGCATGAGTAATAGAAGCTAAAGATCCTCCTATTCTTTGATCAGCATTTGAAGGATCAATGAAGTTTATCCAACTTTTTCGTGATGAACCTAAAAGTATTTGTAGATTTTTGTGACTATATTTTGATAGGGATCTCATTAATTGTAAGTTTTGGTTTAATGTTTTGCCAAAACCTATTCCTGGATCAAACCATACTTTTTTAAGATTAAATTTCATTTTTTTTAGTATTTTCAGTCTTTTTTCAATAAATTTATCAAACTCTTTTACCATATTAGCTCTTGGATTTAGTTTTTTTTGCATCTCTTTTGGTGTTCCTCTTTTGTGCATTAAGAATAATCCAGCATTGTACTTTTTTGTAAGTTTGAACAACTCCTCTGAACCACCATTTATATCATTAATAATATGCACTCCTTTTTTAAGGGCATATTCTTGAGTCTCAGGTTTATAAGAGTCTAATGAAACAAGATATTTCTTATAATTCAAATACGGTAGAATTTTTGAAAGCCTAAGTATTTCTTCTTTGTATGTAATTGGTTCACTATTTGGTCTAGTGCTCTCTGCTCCAATATCTATAATTTGTGCTCCATCTTTAACCATTGAGTTAATATGATTAAGTGCAGAAGTACGAGAAAAGGTTTTGCCCCCATCACTAAAGGAATCAGGGGTAAAATTACAAATACCCACTAATAATGGTTTTTTTAGATTAAATAAATTTTTATTGAATTTCATAGTAATTATTTTTTATCATAGTTTCATAGTCTTTTTTTAATTTTTGAAAATATGTCGTAGATTTTCTTTTCCAAAAAATACTTTGAATACTTTTTATAGACGTAATACCTCTTCCAGAACCTATTGATAATATTTCACTATATTGGTTAAGCTCTTTTTCAAAAATTGTTTTTTTAATGAACTTAAATTTGGATATTTTCTCTACAAGTTTCAAAGTGTTACCATAATAGTATCCTATTTTTGGAATATATACTTTTCCTTCTTTAATAAAAATTAAATTTGTTACTGCACCCTCTGTAATTTCACCATCTCTTGATAGTATAATTTCATTTTCAGAGTAATTTATCTCACTCATAAATTTTAATATTTTTTTGTAATATAAATTTTTATTTCTAAAGTCTTTTCTTTTATATTTTTTTATAAATCCAATTACACTGCTCTTTGTCGTTGTTCTTTTTCTAAGTGACATTGATAAAGTTGTTCCATTAGTAGCAATTCTTAGCAAATGGTTAAAAATCTTAATTTGCTTAATATCTTCTCCAATTAATTCTCTGATCATTTTTGGATTTAGTTTGGCATCAAATTTATAATCACGGCATGTATTATTAAAAGTACTTAAATAGAGGTTTAAGCCTATAAATCTTGGTGTTTTTCCTATGATAGGTATAGACGTAAAAACACCCTTCTGACCCCAAAGTGGTTTGAATTTAGAGGATAAATAAGAGTTATTTTTTAAATTGAATGATTTTTCGAATAAATTGTTTGCCATTTGGAGTTAAAAATGAGTCCGGGTGAAATTGTAAACCACAAATGTCATATTTATGGCTTTCCAAACACATTGCTACATTAGTTTCCTCACATCTCATTGTAATATGCATTGAAGAAGAATTAAATGGCTCTTTTAGTTTCAAAGAATGGTATCTCCCTACTTGATATAAAGCATTATTAGGAAATCTTAAACTTTGAGAATTTGTTCGTATATACGTTTGATAACCATGAAATATTTTTTCCTGTTTAGAAATAGTTCCCCCTTCTCCGTTAGCAATAAGTTGAAATCCAAGGCAGATACCAATAATTTTCTTCTTCGATTTATAATTATTATAAATATCCAATGATATTGGATAATCTAAGGGCTTTCCAGGCCCTGGAGAAAAAATTATTACATCTGACTTTTTTACAGAATTTTCTTTTACATCATAAAAATTTGTAACTTCAAGGTTGCCAAAACCAGATAGCAAATGCGCAAGATTATAAGTAAAGGAGTCTTCATGATCTATAAGTAATAAATTCATTTTAATAAATCCAATAGTGATTTAGCTTTTAAATAATTTTCATGATACTCATTTTTAGCAGTGCTATCTAAGATTACTCCACTAGCTGCGAAGACTTCGTTATTTTTTTTAAAATTTAAAATAGACCTTATGATGATATTAAAGCTCATATCTTGTTTAGAGCGAAAGTAACCAAAAGAGCCAGTATAAATTCTCCTAGGCTCTTTTTCTTCTTTATTCAGTAATTTTAAGGTATTAATTTTGGGACAGCCGATAACTGAACCTCCAGGCATCATTGCCTTAATTATTGCTGATAGTCTTACATTATCAAGAAGGGTTCCAGAAATCTCAGAGACATTATGATAAATATATTGGTATTTTTGTACAAATTTTAAATTTTGTATTTTGACAGAATTTGGTTTTGTAATACGACTTAGGTCATTTCTCTCTAAATCAACAATCATATTGTGCTCTTTATCCTCTTTTTGATTATTTTCAAAAAAACGCCTCGCCTCTTTTGTTGATTTAATTTTATCCCTACTCACAGTTCCTGCTATTGGTGATGTGACTATTTTCTTTCCTCTTACTTTAAATAAGTTTTCAGGAGAGCAGCTAATTATATTAAAATCTTTTGTTCTTACACAAAAAGACTCAGGGCTTAGATTTTTTTTCATCAAGTCAAAAAATAAATTAACTATATCTAGGTCTTTTTTATTTGAATATTTTTGAGCAATTTTAATTTGATAGGTTTCACCTGCCCTTATATTTTTTTTAAATTTATTGAAGATTTTTTCATAGACTTGGACATTTGGACTTACAGTCACTTTGTTATGATTTGAATTATTAGTTTTTTTTAAGACGTTCAGATCTTTCAATAAATCAGTTTTAGATTTTGTTAGGATTTTAATTTTTTTATCTAAAATAATTTTAGTTTGAGGTCGAAAAAAAACACCCTCTGGAAAAGATGAACTATCTTTATTTACTTTTAAATTTATATTTTTACATAGTAATTCGTATCCAAAGAAACCAATGTAACAATCGTATGGCTTATTTGATTTAAAGC
>OCZA010000189.1_pt1 | contig 22403 bp, 18 predicted proteins | sample 1539021 | NCBI WGS metagenome assembly OCZA01 (sample SAMEA2619376, study PRJEB22493) | marine metagenome | biome: marine biome (ENVO:00000447); feature: surface water layer (ENVO:00002042); material: "saline water (ENVO:00002010), including plankton (ENVO:xxxxxxxx)" | depth 5 m | reverse complement strand
GGTTGTTTTAGTCAAAGTAACATCCTTTAAATCAATGATATGTTATAAATGATATTTTTTTTTAAAACTTCAAGTTAAAATTATATTTTAAAGAGAATTATTAATTTCTTTGGATTTTTTTTCATGAACTAAAAGAGGTTTACTACCTTTTAATACTACTTCTTCATTTATAACAACTTCATCAATATCTGGTTCTGAAGGAAGCTCAAACATAGTATCCATTAAAATATTTTCGATAATTGACCTTAATCCTCTAGCTCCAGTCTTCAAACTTATAGCTTTTTGAGCTACTGCTTTCAGAGCATTTTCTCTAAACTCGAGTTTGGTATTTTCCATTTCAAAAAGTTTTTGATATTGTTTAATTAATGCATTTTTTGGTTTTGTTAAAATTGTAACTAAAGCATCTTCATCAAGATCTTCAAGAGTTGCTAAAACTGGTAGGCGACCAATAAACTCAGGAATCAGACCATATTTAACTAAATCACCTGGCTCTACTTCTTTTAAAATATCAGAACTAGATACATCTTTCGTATTAATAATATCTGCGCCAAAACCAATTGAAGATCCCGTATTTCTATTAGAAATCAGCTTATCTAAACCTGCGAATGCTCCACCACATATAAAAAGTATATTAGTTGTATCTACTTGAAGAAACTCTTGTTGAGGATGTTTTCTACCACCTTGTGGTGGGACAGCTGCTACAGTACCTTCCATAATTTTGAGTAAAGCCTGTTGGACACCCTCGCCGCTTACATCTCTTGTGATCGAAGGATTTTCAGATTTCCTTGAAATTTTATCAACTTCATCAATATAAACTATCCCTTTTTGAGCTCTTTCAACATTATAATCAGAGGCTTGAAGTAATTTTAATATTATATTTTCAACATCTTCGCCAACATAACCAGCTTCAGTCAATGTTGTAGCGTCAGCCATAGTAAATGGTACATCTAAAATCTTAGCTAAAGTTTGTGCGAGTAAGGTTTTTCCGCAACCAGTTGGACCAACTAGAAGAATATTTGATTTAGAAATTTCAATATCATTCATATTTAAAGTATTTGTTAATCTTTTATAATGATTGTGGACAGCTACGGACAACACTCTTTTGGCTTTTCTTTGACCAATTACATAATCATCCAATATTTTACAAATTTCAGCTGGCGAAGGAATACCTTCTTTATTTTTAGTAATTGAGGATTGATGCTCTTCTTTAATTATATCCATACATAGTTCAACACACTCGTCACAAATAAAAACTGTAGGTCCTGCAATTAATTTTTTTACTTCATGCTGACTTTTCCCACAAAATGAACAATATAAAGTTGTTTTATTTTTCCCTTCATTTTTTTGTTCATCCATTTTCTACCTCACTGATTTTGTTAGTATTTTATTATTCTATGGGTTTTATTTAAAATGCAATATAAAATGTTTATTTGTTTTATTTAGCATTTGGTCTCTTGTCGACAACTTCATCTATTAAACCAAGTTTAAATGCGTCCTCAGGGGATAAAAATGTATCTCTATCCATTAATCTTTCAATTTCTGCAATTTTCTTGCCAGAATGTTTTACATAAATACCGTTTAATCTAGTTCTTAAGTTAATTATTTCCTTTGCGTGAATTTCTATATCGCTAGCCTGACCCTGAAAGCCTCCTGATGGTTGATGTGTCATTATTCTTGCATTAGGTAGACAGTATCTTTTATTTTTAGCTCCTGCAGTCAGTAATAAAGAACCCATACTAGCCGCTTGCCCTATACACACAGTTGATACATCAGGCCTTATGTATTCCATAGTGTCATATATTGATAATCCTGATGTAACGACTCCACCTGGGGAATTAATATACATTGAAATGTCTTTTTTTGGATTTTCAGCTTCTAAAAATAATAATTGAGCACATACTAATGAAGCAATATTATCATCAACGGGTCCTACAAGAAAAATTATTCTTTCTTTTAAAAGTCTAGAGTATATGTCATATGATCTTTCTCCTCTACTTGTTTGTTCAACAACCATAGGAACTAATGCTCCTGTTTCATTTATTGACGAAAATGAATTAGAAAAATTTTCAAACATATTAATTTTTTCTCCCTTTATAAATTTTTATTTAATTTAAGTTTTGAACTATTTTTTATTAACCTTTTTAGATGATTTCTTTGCTTTATTTTTAACGACTAATTTATTTGATTTTTTTGCTTTATCTGCTTCTTTTTTTAAATCAAGTTCTTCTTCTTTGTAAAGTTCATCTAATGAAACAACCTTTTCTTTGGTATTTGCTAACTCTAAAATAAAATCTATAATTTTATCTTCAAAAATTGGCCCTGATAATTGTTGTTGAGCTTCAGGGTTATTTTTAAAATAATCCATAACTTGCTTTTCCTGTCCAGGGTATTTTTGTATTTCTTTCATCATAGCATTTCGAGTATCTTCTTCTTCTACTTTTATGTTATTTTTTCTACCTATCTCAGATAGGAGAAGACCAAGTCTAACTCTTCTTTTTGCAATTTCAGAAGCGTCTTGTTTTTCTTCTTTTTTCATCCCCTTATCTGGTTCTGGCTCTTGATTTTTTATATAATCTTTAGATGCCTCATCAGGCTTTGCGTTAGGATTCATTGCTTTACAAATATTATTATATTCTTCTTTTTCCAAAGTTTCTGGCAGATCAAAGGAAATATTATCAGCTAATTTATCAAGAATTTGTCTTTTAGATTTTTCTCTACTAGCTTGATCATGTTGCTTAGTGATTTGATCAGCAACAGCAGATTTTAAAGCTTTTAAATCTGCCATACCTAGTGTTTTAGCAAATTCGTCATTAATGACCAATTCTACATCTTCTTTAATTTCATTTATAGTTGTTTCAAAAATAGCTTTTTTCCCAGCTAGATTTTTAGCTTGATAGTCTTCAGGAAATGTAACAGCAACACTAACTTTTTTTCCAACTTTACTTCCTACTAGCCCATCTTCAAAACCTGGAATGAAAGAATTAGATCCAAGTTTTAGATTATGACCTTTGGCTTCTCCCCCTTCAAAGGGAATCCCATCAACTTTTCCTAAAAAATCAATTACAACAGTATCACCTTTTTTAGCACTTCTATCTTTTTTTATTGTTTTAGTTCCAATATTTTCTTTGGCTATTTTTTCCACTGCATCATTTATATCTTTGTCAGTAACTTTAACGATAGGCTTAATAATCTCTAAATTTGACAAATCAGGAATTTCAAATTCAGGCATTATCTCAACTGAAAGTTTTGCCTTTAAATCTTCCCCTTCTTCAAATGATATGATCTCTATTTTTGGTTGAGAAGAAGGAGTTAATTTATTTTTCTCCATTGTATCTTTAGTCACATTATCAACAGATTCTTTTACAACCTCGCCTAAGACTTGTTTACCAAATCTATTTTTAACTACTGAAACTGGTACTTTTCCTGGCCTGAAACCAGGTAGATTTGCCTCTTTTGCAATATTATTAAGCTTTTCATCAACTAATTTATTTAACTCTGAATTAGTAATAATAACTTCAAATTCACGTTTTAGACCTTCAGATAAAGTTTGTGTAATAGCCATTGTAGTATCAAACTCCTTAAATAAAATATTTAAATTTTAATTTATGGTGCGGGCGAAGGGACTTGAACCCCCACACCTTTCGATACAAGAACCTAAATCTTGCGCGTCTACCAGTTCCGCCACGCCCGCAAAAAATTGTATTTATATTTAAAACAATTGCTAACTTAGGAATGATCAAAGGTCAAGTTAGAATGATCATAAAATTAATTGGGGCGAGTGACCGGCTTCGAACCGGCGACCTCAGGTACCACAAACCCGCGCTCTAACCAACTGAGCTACACCCGCCATAAAATAAAATAGTTATCTATAATGTTGAAAACGCTTTATTTAATTTTACGAATGTATAAATATTTAATATTATAAAAATAATCAAGGTTTTATTAAATGACAAATTTTTATGATATGGCTAATAGAAATAATAATCTAGGCACAGAAACAGCTTTTACAGTTTTAGCGAAAGCTAATAAATTAGCCTCTGAAGGAAAAAGCATTATTAACCTAGGTATCGGTCAGCCAGATTTTCAAACTCCAGAACACATTGTTGACGCAGGAATAAAAGCCCTTAAAGATGGTCATCATGGATACACTCAATCCACAGGCATGCCCAAATTAAGAGAGGCTGTCTCATATGACATTTTTAGAAGGCATAGTGTAAAAGTTTCCCCAGAAAATATTATAATCGTACCTGGTGGCAAAGTTATAATATTTTTCTCAGCAATGTTGATGGGAGAAAAAAATAAGGAAATATTGTATCCTAATCCAGGGTTTCCTATTTATGAATCTGCTATTAATTATTCTGGAGCTAAAGCAATTCCATACAAGTTAAGTGAAACCAAGGGATTTTCTTTTTCAGCAGATGACATACTTAAAAAAATTAATCAAAATACAAGTTTAATTATAATTAACAGTCCTGCAAATCCAACTGGAGGTGTTGTTCCTAAGCTGGAACTTGAAAAACTTGCTAAGGGGTTAGAAAAATTTCCTAAAGTAGTCTTAATGAGTGACGAGATTTATGATCAATTTTGTTTTGGGGAAAATGATTTCACATCAATGTTAAAATTTCCTGAATTAAAAGATAGACTTATTATTCTTAATGGATGGTCCAAGACTTACGCCATGACTGGTTGGCGCCTCGGTTATGGAGTATTTCCCAAGAAACTCTACGAAATTGCTGAAAAATTAGCCGTCAATATTCACTCATGTGTAAATGCTAGTGCTCAATATGCTGCATTGGAGGCTTTAACTGGTCCTCAGAACTGTGTTGAAGAGATGAATCAGACCTTTAAAAAAAGAGCCAATTTTATGTTTTCAAAGTTAAACGAATTAAATGGATTAAATTGTCAAAAACCTAATGGTGCGTTTTATTGTTTTCCCAACATAAAAAGTACTAATAAAAATTCTTTGGACCTTCAAAATATATTATTAGACAAAATTGGAGTTGCAACAGTAGCTGGAACATCTTTTGGAAAATTTGGCGAAGGATATATCAGATTGTCTTGCGCCAATTCTCATGAAGCAATTGAAGAGGCGATATCTAGGATGAAGAATATATTTTAGAAATTACTGCCTAATTTTTAATCAATTTTTTTTTATATTGTAGAAGTTTATAATTTAAATTTTGATATAGGTTATTTTAAATATAAATAATATTTGATTTAGGTGGCAAATATGAAAAAAATTGAAGCTATAATTAAACCATTCAAACTTGATGAAGTGAAAAATTCCCTTTCATTGATAGGCATACAAGGTTTGACTGTATATGAGGCAAAGGGCTTTGGTAGGCAAAAAGGGCATACCGAACTCTACAGAGGTGCTGAGTATGTGGTCGACTTTTTGCCTAAAGTTAAAATTGAAATAATTTTAGATGATGATCTTGTCGAATCCGCTATTGAATGTATAGAACAATCAGCTAAAACTGGCAGAATTGGTGATGGTAAAATTTTTGTCTCTACTATAGATCAAGCTATCCGTATTAGAACCGGTGAAAAAGGTAATGAAGCAATATAAATATTAATGGAGTTAATAATGTCAGACGCAAAAACAATCATGAATATGATCAAAGAGAAAGAAATCCAATTTGTAGATTTAAGATTTACTGATCCAAGAGGTAAGATGCAACATTTATCTCAACATGTCAGTACTATTGACGAGAAAAGTCTTGCCGAAGGTTTTATGTTCGATGGGTCATCTATAGCTGGTTGGAAAGCAATTAATGAATCTGACATGAAGTTAATGCCTGACTGCTCTAGAGGTATTGTTGATCCTTTTTTCTCACAACCAACTTTGTCAATATTTTGTGACGTTTTAGACCCTATTTCTGGTGAACCGTATGAAAGGGATCCAAGGTCAACTGCCAAACAAGCGCTAGCTTATATGGGTTCGATTGGAGTTGGTGATACTGCTTACTTTGGTCCTGAACCTGAGTTTTTTGTTTTTGATGATGTAAAATATGAAGCTGAAATGAACTCCTCATTTTATAAAATTGACTCATCAGAAGGTCCTTACAATTCTGGCAAAGACTTTGAAGAAGGTAACATGGGTCACAGACCAGGTATTAAAGGGGGGTACTTTCCAGTTCCACCAGTGGACTCTGCTCAAGATTTGAGAAGCGAGATGGTTTTGTCATTAGTTGACATGGGAGTTCCAATGGAAAAACATCATCATGAAGTAGCTCCATCTCAGCATGAATTAGGTATGATGTTTGGAACTTTGATAGATACTGCAGACAATGTTCAACTTTACAAATACGCTGTTCATAATGTTGCTCATTCTTTTGGTCAAACAGCCACTTTTATGCCAAAGCCAGTAGCAGGTGATAATGGAACTGGAATGCACACACACCAATCAATATGGAAAGATGGTAAACCACTGTTCGCAGGTGATAAATACGCTCAACTTTCACAAACTTGCCTTCACTATATAGGTGGTATTATAAAACATGCAAAAGCCATTAATGCATTTACTAACCCATCAACAAATTCTTATAAAAGGTTAATACCTGGTTTCGAAGCTCCTGTGATTTTAGCATATTCAGCAAGAAATCGTTCTGCTTCATGCCGTATTCCGTTCACTGATAGTCCTAACGGAAAAAGAGTTGAAGTTAGGTTTCCTGACGCAACTGCTAATCCTTATCTAGCTTTTTCTGCAATGTTAATGGCAGGATTAGATGGAATACAAAATAAAATAGATCCAGGTGAAGCAATGGATCAAGACTTATACGAACTTCCAGCTAGTGAACTAACAAGCATTCCAACAGTGTGCGGTTCGTTAAGAGAAGCTTTAGATGCTCTTGCAAATGACATGTCTTTTTTAACTAAAGGTAATGTATTTACGGAAGATCAGATTGAGGCTTATATTGATCTTAAAATGGAAGAGGTTGTTCAATTTGAACATGCACCTCATCCAGTTGAGTTCAAAATGTATTATTCAAGTTAATATTTAAAAAAACCTAGTTAAAACTAGGTTTTTTTGTTTCAAAATACAACAAATATTGCTAGATGTAGTAACACTAAAGTTAAATTAAACTAAGTGTTGTACTAATTAATGAATAAATCATTGCTAGATAATAATTATAACGCGACCGAAATTGAAGTTTTAGAAGGTCTAGAACCAATAAGACATAGACCAGGCATGTACATAGGTGGGACAGACAACAATGCCTTACATCACTTAGCTATAGAAATTATAGATAACTGTATGGACGAAGTTGTTGCTAAACATGCAACGACTATAAGTGTTGAACTCTTTGGTGACAATACTATTTCTATATCTGACAATGGAAGAGGTATTCCAATTGACAGTCATCCAAAGTTTAAAAATAAATCAGCATTAGAAGTAATAATGACGACGCTCCATTCTGGAGGTAAGTTTTCAAATAAAAACTATACAACCTCAGGCGGTCTTCACGGAGTTGGAGCATCAGTTGTAAATGCTCTTTCTTCTTTTTTAAAAGTTCAAGTTATTCGTGGAGGTATTCTTTATAAACAAGAATTTTCAAAGGGATTACCGACAACAAAACTAAATGAAATAGAGTCAACAAAAAAATCCAACGGAACTAGCATTTTATTTAAACCAGATACAAGTATATTTGGAGAGAATAATTTTTTTAGCCCTGACAAGCTCTTTAAAATTTTGGAATATAAAGCTTATCTTTTTGGTGGTGTTCAAATAAATTGGGAATGTGATACCTCTTTGATTAAAGAAAATAGTCAAACACCACATTCAAAAAAAATATGTTATAAAAATGGAATAATTGATTATATCAAATTTAAAACTTCAACAATCCCAATGTTTACTTCATCTACTTTCGGCGGAAACGTGAAGATTGAAGATGAAAATGTTGAATGGGTAGTTGCTTGGCTTACAAATAGTGAAACAAGTTTTATAGAAACTTACTGTAATACTGTTCCAACACCTCTTGGTGGAAGTCATGAATTAGGGTTTAGACACGCACTTACTAAGGGAATAAGAAATTTTGCAGATATTAAAGGATTTAAAAAAGCTAATGAGATTATTTATGATGATTTAATAAATTCAACAGGTTCTATTTTGTCTATTTTCATTAAGAACCCACAATTCCAAGGACAAACAAAAGAAAAACTAGTAAGTTTATCAAGTGCTAAACTTGTTGAAATTGCCATAAAAGATAGATTTGAAACTTGGTTATCGAATGATCTTTCAATTGGTGAGGCAATATTAAACCGTACTATTAATAACTATGAAGAAAGAAAACGGAAAAAAAAAGAAAAAGATATTTTTAGGAAAACCATAACAAAAAAAATTCGTCTTCCTGGTAAATTAGCTGATTGTAGTAGTGATAAATTTGAAGAATCTGAACTTTTTATTGTAGAGGGTGATAGTGCTGGAGGATCAGCTAAACAAGCACGTGAAAGAATGACGCAGGCAGTACTACCCCTTAAAGGTAAAATATTAAATGTCGCTAGCGCATCAAGTGAAAAAATGTCTCTTAACCAAGAAATTAATGATTTAAAACAAGCCATTGGATTAGAACAAATAAAATCAAATAATATTGAAAATTTGAGATATAATAAAATTATAATAATGACAGATGCAGATGTTGATGGAGCTCATATTGCTGCTCTTTTGTTAACTTTTTTTTATAATTACTTTCCTGAAATAATAGAAAAGGGTCATTTGTACCTTGCCCAACCTCCTCTTTATAGAATTACACATAATGGACAATCACAATATGCCCAAACGGAAGAAAGTAAAAATGAAATTATTAATGAAAAGTTTTCTGGTAAAGGTATTGTAAGTCGCTTTAAAGGTCTAGGAGAAATGCCTCCATCACAGCTAAAGGAAACGACAATGTCTTCTAAAACAAGAAAACTTTTAAAAATCACTATACCTAAAAGAGACATTATAGAAGCTGATCAAAGAAGATTAGTTGACGAGTTAGTAAATATACTAATGGGTAAAAAACCAGAACTTAGATTCAAATACATTCAAGAAAATGCTAATTTGGTAAATAATTTTGATATTTGAATAGTATGATAGTATGTGCTTGAAATGATCAATTTGACATCTAGTAAATATAAGTAAATACATTATTATAAAATTTGTAAGGAATAGACGTGAATTTTGAAGAACTAGGTTTATGCAAAGAGATAATATCTTCTATTAACGAAAAAGGTTATGAAAATCCTACAGAAATTCAAAGAATCGCTATACCCCATATCTTGATGGGCAGAGATTTATTAGGTTGCGCACAAACTGGTACAGGTAAGACTGGTTCGTTCGTTATGCCCTTGGCTGAAATATTAAATTTTGGAAAATCAAAGTCAAGGATGCCTAGATCTCTTATTTTAGCCCCAACTAGAGAATTAGCTATGCAAGTAGCTGAAGAGTTTAATTTTATAAATAAATTTCTTAAGTTACAAATGGCATTATTAATTGGAGGAGTATCATTCACTGAGCAAGATAATAAATTAGCAAAGGGTGTGGATGTACTTGTAGCAACCCCAGGCAGACTTATCGATCACATAGAAAGAGGTAATGTTATTATAAAAGATGTTAAAATACTCATTATTGATGAGGCTGACCGAATGTTGGACATGGGATTTATTCCAGACATAATGAAAATCAATAAATTATTACCAAAAATAAGACAAACATTATTTTTTTCTGCAACACTTTCTAGTGAAATAAGAAAGATTGGGAAAAATTTATTAATCAACCCAAAAGAAATAACGATTAGCCCTTATTCATCAACCTCTTCAAATATAGACAGCCATTTTTTTCAAAGTTATGATAAGAATAAATTAAATGACCTCAAAACATTATTGAATATTGGATCATTCAATAGTGCTATCATTTTTTGTAATAAAAAAAATGACATTGATAAAGTTCATAGATTTTTGAAAAAAAATAATTACAAAAGTGTTTGTCTTCACGGAGATATGAATCAAGGTTCAAGGACCAATTCTCTAGAAGAATTTAAAAATAAATCTGCTAATATTCTAGTCGCTTCTGATGTCGCAGCACGAGGTATTGACGTGAAGGATTTAAGTCACGTTTTTAATTATGATGTACCAAATAATCCAGAAGATTATGTCCATCGTATAGGAAGGACTGGAAGAGCAGGAAAAAAAGGTAAAGCATACACTATTTTTAATGAAAAAGATGAAAAGAACGTTTTATTGATTGAAAAACTAATCAAAAAGAAAGTAAAAAAGCTAAATATAAAAGATATAAATTTTAACAATCGTAATACTAATATAAAAGATTTAGAAAAAATAAATCCAGATAAAATAGTTTCAAAACAGAATAACAAGTCAAAATTTTTACCTGTTGAAAATTTTTTAAACTTTCAAGAAAGTGGAAAAATACCTGAATTTTTAAAAACAAAGAAATCAATCTAACGCTTTTTCTATTATCTCAGTCAAATCATTTGACGGATTTTTATTAATAATATTTTTGAGCACTTTTTTAATTTTATTTTTTCTGCTCTCATTGTAATTTTTAAATCTAGTAAGTGGTAATATTAGCCGAGCTGCTGCTTGGGGATTTCTTTTATCAATAATACTTATTTGTTGAGAAACAAACTTATAACCAGAGGAATCTTGAGCATGAAAAAGTAAAATATTTTCTCTCTGGAAAGTCCCTAATACAGACCTTAATTTATTAGGGTTCTTCATATCAAATGATTTATGTTTCATTAATTTCTTTATATTATCAATTCCCTCAACTTTAAAATTAAGCGAAGACATCATTTCAAACCATTTTTCTAATACTAAATCATTATTACTCCATTTCTGATAAAAATTATTTAAATATTCCAGTGCCATTTTTTTATTAGTTAAACACAAAGATTTTAAACCAGCTATAGAAAGTGTCATATTATTACTGCTAGAAATTTTGGTAGCGATCTTGATTCCAATTTTACTATCTATCAATATTAAATATTTTAGTATTTTTTCTAGTAAAGCTCTTTCACCTACAAACTCTAACTTATCAATGTTTTTATAAAAAAGACTTGATGCTAATTTCTCTAAAATATCTTTTAAGTTTAAAGCAATTGACTTTATAAGATCTATTCTTTTTAAATAAATATCTATTGGATCTACAATGTCAAATAAATTTTCATATGAATTTCTTGAAGGTAATTCTAAAAAAAGTGCCATCAAAGAAAAATCAATTTTTTTGTCAGATAGTATAATTCTTAATGTATCACAGAGAAGCTTAACATTAGATTTATTTAGATAACAATCCAAATATAAATTTTGAATTGCATCCCATCTATTATAAGAATCATTATCAAATCGAAGTATGTGGACATACTCATCAATTGTTAAGTCAGCTTCTAATATTACTGGGGCTGAAAACCCTCTCAAAAACGAAGGAGTAAGGTTTATTTCATCACTTATTATCTTTATAGTATCTTCACTTTTACTAAATAAATAGACATGTTCATATTTTGATTTCGTATTATTTAATTTAAATTTAACAAAATTGCCTTTTTTATTTAAACATGACAATTTTATAGGTATTGGTAGATGGCTTTTTTCGCCATTAATTTTTTGAGACATGTTAAATTTTAATCCAGAATTTTCAATCTCTCTCTTAATACTTAAAGTTGGTGTCCCTGCTTGAGAATACCATTTTTTAAAAATTGTTAAATCTGATTTACTACCTTTAGTAAGAGCATCTATAAAGTTTTCACAAGTAACCGCTTTTCCATCAAAGCTTTCAAAGTAAACATTCATTCCTTTTCTATACAAGTTTTCACCAAGATAATTAAATATCATTCTAATTACTTCAGCACCTTTTTCATAGACAGTTGGTGTGTAAAAATTGTTAATTTCAATATAATTTTCAGGCCTTATTGCATGGCTATTAGACCCGGCATCTTCAGGGAATTGTATAGATCTCAATAGTAAAACATCCTCTATACGTTTTACCCCTCTTATATTCATATCTGCAGAAAACTCTTGATCTCTAAAAACTGTTAATCCTTCCTTTAAAGTTAATTGAAACCAATCTCTACAAGTAACTCGATTGCCCGTCCAGTTATGAAAATACTCATGCGCAATAATAGCTTCGATATTTTTAAAATCTCTATCTGTAGCAGTTTTGTCATCTGCAAGAATAAATTTTGAATTAAAAATATTTAAACCTTTATTTTCCATTGCTCCCATATTAAAATGACTTACAGCAACTATCATAAAAGTATTCAAATCGTATTCTAATCCATATTTTTTTTCGTCCCAGCGCATTGCACTTTTCAGACTTTTCATAGCATGTTTTGTAAGAAATTTATTCCCAATTTCAGTAAAAATCTTGAGGGTGATTATTTTGTTTGAAAAAGTTTTAAAATTAGATTCATAAAACTCTAAATTCCCAACTACAAGAGCAAATAGGTAAGAAGGTTTTGGAAAAGGATCATGCCAAACTTTAAAATGTCTTAGATTATTTTTCGAGCCTTCTTCAATCAAATTTCCATTTGAAAGTAATGTGTTGAATTTATTTGACGATTCAATTTTGACTGTGAATTTACTTAAACAATCTGGCCTATCTGGAAACCATGTAATTTTTCTAAAACCTTCAGGTTCGCATTGAGTACAAAACATATTATTACTCTCATATAACCCTTCTAAAGAAGAGTTATCTCTAGGAAAAATTTTTACTTCAGTAATTATTTTTACGGAATTAGCGCTACTTGGGACAGGTATTGAAACAACTTCGTTGTTCTTTTCTAGGCTATCTATTTTTATACTTTCTGTTTTTATTTCATCTATAATTAATAAAAACTTGGAAGTTATTAAATCTATTCCATTTAATTTAATTGAGTTGTCGTAACTATAGTTTTCGATTAGAGAATAATTATTTTTTTTGAACATAATTTTAGATTTTACAATTGTGAAATCATCAAAAATTAAAAATTCAAGATAAGTATATTCTGGCAACCATTGTAAAGGCTTATAATCTGATCGCTTTTTAATAAGCGGCATCATAGTAAATTTATTAACTTTCTCTCGTAGTGGTATAAGCTAGATTAGAGTGCTCTTCACAATAGGGTCTACCTGGCATTATTGATGTTCCACAAAAAGAAAATCCAGGCAGTTTAGGATCTCCTATCGGCCAACAGCAACGATTTCTAGACCATTCAACTTCCCTAAGTAGAATTTTAAGAGGAAGTTCTTTACTTGTTTCAAAATTAGAAGTAATTTTGTTTTTTCTTGGCTCACCAGATTTTGAAATTGGTGAATTTCTTTTTGGCAGACCTAGCCTATGAGCCTTACCTGCAATTGAATTTCTTGAAACACCCAACTCCAGTCCAATCTTAGTTATAGGTAAACCTTCGTCCCATAACTTTTTTAATCTTTCTAAATTTTTTTTGTCCCAAACCGAATTATTTTCCATTGATTAACCTATATTACCAAATTTTTAAAAAATCATTTACCAAATCAATTTGACTTTCTATCATATATTTACCGTAATGAATAGTTCGTCCTAAAGATTTTGCATTTTTTAATAATTCGGTCTCTTCAGGTTGCATAATGATGTCAGCAATCACAGAGTTTAAAGGACTATTTGTTACATCAAATGGAAGCTTATCTGTTTTTTTTAGACCTAAACTCGTGGCATTTATTATGATGTCACTACAGGCTAATGAATAATCACTTTCTGGAAAAACCTCTACCTTTAAAAGATTAGATTTAGCATTTATTTTGTTTTTTAATCTAATGGCTTTATTTATATCTCTGTTGATTAACATTAAAGATTTTATTTGTTCATTAGCCAAAGAACATCCAATTGAAACGGCAGCACCACCAGCTCCAAAAAGACAAACACTTTTGTTTTTTAATGAATGTTTTTGTCCAATAAAACCATTTACGAAACCTTGACCATCAAAATTATTACCTGTCAATTTTCTATTCTTATCAAATTTAATCCAATTTACCGCGCCTGTAAATTTTGCATCTGGTTCAAGATTATCACATAATTTTGCAATATTTGTTTTATGAGGAATAGTAATAGTCATTCCTTCAAAGTTCTTAATTAATTTTAGTGAACTTATAACATTTTCTAAATCATGTGAATTAACATGAATTGGTATCATAACTGCGTCTATTTGTTTACTTTTAAAAATTGAAGTAAATATTGAGGGTGCTTTTACATGATCAATAGGATCAGCAAGACATCCATAAATTTTAGTTGTACCTAACATTAATCATTCTTTATCTGTTTTATTAAAATTTAAAGATGCTGAGTTTATACAATATCTTAATCCAGTTGGTTCTGGGCCATCAGGAAAGACGTGACCTAAATGTGCGCTACATTTTGAACAATGCACTTCAGTTCTTTGCATGAAAAAGGAATTATCTACTGATTTGCCAATCACCTCTTCTGATACAGGTTTATAGAAAGCTGGCCAACCTGTACCAGATTCATATTTTGTTTTACTTGAAAAAAGAACAGTATCACAACAAATACATCTGTAGTATCCATTATCTTTCTTATCCCAATAAGCACCGGAGAAAGCTGGTTCAGTTCCGTGTTGTTGAGTGACTCTATATTGTTCTTCACTTAAACTTTTATTTATATTACCCATTAATTAGCCTTACTTATTTAGATTAAATTGATTATAGTTTATGGTTTCTTTTATCAAATTAAAAAGCTAATTGATATTTTTTTTAAAATTAAGAATTTTTTTAACAAAATTTAATCTTGTAAAAAAAGTTATCCAACATAAAATACCAAAAATATATGCAATATAATCAGCAAATTCGTGAAATAATAACATCAATGTGAAGCACGTAATTGTTTCAAAACCTTCTGTAATTCCTCCTGAATAAAAAAATGATTTTTTATGCCCGTCTGAAATTGAAATTTTATTCTTTTCTATAATCCAAGCAGACGCCAAAAAAGTTGTCTGAGTGGCAACAAAGCTTAATAACAAAAAACATACAGAATAAGAATTGTTTATATCTAAAAAAATAAAGGCAATTGGAAATAACGAATAGAATATAAAGTCTAAAACAATATCATAAAAAGCACCAACATCAGTCTCTTTCGTTAATCGAGCAATTGCACCATCTATTCCATCACAAAATCTATTTAAAAAAAGAAAGATAATAGCATTTATAAATAAAGAGTTAACTATAAAATAAAAACAACAAAGACCAAAAAAAAATCCTAAAAAAGTAATAAAATTGGCTTTAAAACCAAAATTTATAAACTGTTTTGCAATTGCATTTAAAGCAGGTTTAAAAAATTTATTTAACTGAGAGTCAATCATTTATAGCAAAAATCATACTTAATTTGTGCCTTTATTAGGAATAATAAAAAGTTGTTTAGGAAAAATTAAATCAGGGTTTATAATTTTATTTTTATTAAGATTAACAATATCAATATATCGGTTACCTAATCCTAGTCTTTGATAAGCAATATTCCAAAGAGCATCTCCTTTTTGAACAACTACAAAAGTTTTGCCATTAGCATTTTGTATAGTTTTACCACTAATTGTGATTGAATTTTCGCTTAAAACCTTACCATTCTTTCCTAATAAAACAGCGAAAATTTTTTGTTTGCCAGCAATAAGCTTGCCAGGTATTGATACGCTCCATTCGTCGTTAACAATTTTAGTAGATGATGTTTCTTTTCCTGAGAAACCAGCGTTTATTTGAGCTCCATTGTGGGCTCGACCTGATAAAACTATTTGCCCTACCTTTGTGTCGTGGGTAATAGCCAATATTGCTATATATGGATCTCTTTTATCTTCTTTGATGATTGTTTCTCTCTCTGTACTAATTTCTTTGTTGGCATTCAAACCAGGAGCTTGTACAACTTTGGCTCCAAGTTTACCCTCACTATCAACTATCGCGACAATGGGAATATCTTTTATGGCGCCAGTCACATTTATAGCAACTGACTTATTAGCAATTACTACTTTACCGTCTTGAGTGGTCTGTCTAAAAGATAAAAGGTATTCACCTCCCTTTAGTTGTTTTTCAGGAACAGCAACAAAATCACCGATTTTGTCACTATTAGTTTCAGCAATAATTTGTGCGCCGGAAATTATTTCAACTTTAGAGTTTGGCAAACCCTTGCCTGCAATAACCAGACTACCATCTGGCCTCACTCTTATTACTTCAAGTTTTATTGTTTCAGAAGCTTGCTTTCGAGTTGCAGGCTTAACCTCTATTGGTTTTGCGTCAACTACCTCTTTAACAAGAGGAACTATCACTTCTTTTTTATCTTCAGTATCTTGTTGATCAAAAGCGAACAATAAAGCTATAGTGGCCAATATTGTTCCAATTATCAAAAAATAAATTACTTTTGAAAATTTCATGAAAAAACCTTAGGTTAATTAATTCTAATACCTTAAAATAAACTTTAGTAACATACAATTTATAATTATTTGTAATTAACTGGGAGTTCTCTTGAAAAAAAATATTTGTGTTTTTGGCGGATCTGTTTCTGGCAAAAATATAGAAAATCAAAAAACAGCTAAAATTATTGGTAAAATAATTGCTGAAAATAATTTTAATATAGTTTTTGGTGGCGGAGAAAATGGTATTATGGGCGCAGTTGCCCAATCAGGTATTGAAAATGGAGCAAAAACAACAGGTATTATTCCAAACTTTTTATTGAAAAAAGATATTTTAGACTCTGCTCATTCAAAAATTTTTAATTCTAAATTAATAAAAACTGAAACTATGCATCAACGAAAAAAAATGATGTATGATAGCTCTCACGGTTTTTTGGTTTTACCAGGTGGAATTGGAACATTAGATGAATGTTTTGAAGTTTTAACTTGGTGCCAATTAAATCAAATTAAGAATAAAAATGTAGGCATAATTAATTTTGAAGGATATTGGGATCCTCTTATAAATTTAATAGAGCATATAATTAAAGAAGAATATATGAGTCCAAATAATTTAAATTATTATGAAGAAATAAAAAACATAAACTCCCTCAAAATTTTTCTAAAAAATATTTAAATAACCTAATAATTTATGTATGTATAAATATCAGTTAATAATCATTTTTAAAACAACGCTTCGAAAAAGTATTAAGGAAAAATTATGTTAGATTTAATGAAGATAGCTACAATAGAATCTGAAGGCGGTGACTTAAAATCTTACCTAAGCAATCTCTATCAAGAAACTGAAATAAGACCAAATGGCTATCCAAATGCAATAGTGTGGAAAGGTGGAAAGCACGACGGAATTATAAACCCAATCTGTCACTCATTAACTGACGCCTATGCGTTACTGGGAACCATTGCAACTGCAGATATTTTAAATCTTCCTTTTTATGCTGTACCGATGTGGTCTCAAATACGTCATGATACAGAGCTAGAAGCGTTGAGTTGGTTTGGAAACATGAAGAATACGTCAATTAAGTGGTCAACTGCTGGTGATGCTTACGTTAATGACAAATCAGGAAATAAAGTGGTTGTTATGGGTAAGTCTGGAAATGCCCCCTTAAGAACACAGGCAGGGGTGTATTGCAATGTTCGTCCATATGGACCTATAACTGTCGTAAGATGTATGCCTTGCCTTCCTTATTCTCAAGATAAATCTAAGTTTAGTGTAAATGAGAAAACAGGTATAGTGCATACTGAAATGAATACGCCTGGAATACAAATGGCTTATGCATGTCGTCTTTTTCTAAAAATGGTAGCTGAAACTGGAAAATTAGGTAGGGTGGCTTTCAAGCCTACTCAAGCTATGGAGGATGGTATAAATGCAGGCCTTCTAATTTGGCTACTTGAAGGTACAAAATTTAAAATCGGTAGAAAATGGGCAGTAAATGCATATAAAGAACATAAAACAAATATCGATAAAATAATATCTCTATTACCTAAAGACTTTAAAGAAGGTATGGAAAATTGGTCTGGTAAAATAGAACAACACATTGCAGATACAAATTATGGTTTATTGGTATGGGATATAATTAACAATGAAGAATGTATAGTTTTAGCTACAGACCTAGATGGAGATAGATTGACTGATTTACTTGCTGATATTTCAGATCCTTTAAGAGAATTTGGACAAAAAGTACTTGATTATGCAAATAGTGATGTAAAAATGGATAACGCTTGGAAGTCAATGGGTTACAAAACAGGTAATGGCAGAGATATGACTTCGGTAATGTATAGAATGGAAGGTCCACCAATTCATGAACAAACGTTGGGATCTGCTGACGCAATGTTATTAAGACTTCTTGATGGAGATGAAACAATGGGAGGTACAAAAAAACCTTATGACCCAAGAATTCATTTTGTGCTTATAAGAGATGCATATTTAGATGCTAATCCAGAGAATTATGAACTTAAAAAATGGCTAGACAATGCTCTTAATATTTTTGATAAGATATACGGATATAACAGACCTGGTTTTATAGATGGTTATAAAAAATTGAAAAGTTCTATTTCTTCTTGGTAAATAATTTATCTATTAAGAACTGGTTCTAATCTATCCATAATTTGGTTTATAAAACTTTCTTTTGCGGCAAAGCAAATTCGGAGATGTCCTTCCCCTGAAGTTCCAAACGCTATACCTGGTGCAACACCTACGTTTGTTTCTAAAATTAATTTCTTAGCAAAATGAAGTGAATCTTTTATTCCTTTAACTTTAAAAAATGCATAAAATGCTGCTTCAGGAATACTACATTCAACTTTTTTCCAAGTTACTAACCTATCAAACATAATATCTCGTGATTTTTTTAGATTTCTACGTATTTCATTAGTTATAGATTTATGATTTTCCAATGCTGAAACTAGCCCATTTTGAAGAAATTCAGGAACACCAGTTGTCGTTATTTGAACCAATTTAGCAATATGACTTCCAAGCTCTTCTGGATGAGTTATCCAACCTATTCTCCATCCCGTCATGTTAAAGCTTTTTGAGGCAGAGTTTATTACAATTAATTTATCTTTAGAGTTTGAAAATTGAAGAAAACTAGGTGATACAGAATTATTAAATGTTATTTGGTGATAAACTTCATCAGAAATTAACCAACAACCTAAATTACGTGTATGACTTATTAACAATTTCTGCTGCTCTTTAGACATAACCCAACCTGTTGGATTTCCTGGACTGTTAACAAACACCATTTTTGTTTTAGGTGTAATTGAATTTATCAATAAATCAAAATCAATTTCCCAATTTCCATTTTTCAATTCAAGTGAAATTTCTTTTATATTACCTTTTTTTAGTAAAACAGAAGATCTGATATTAGGCCACACAGGACCAACCATAACAACTTCATCTCCATTACTGACTATTAAATCGCAAATTAGTCTAAGCCCCATCATACCACCAGTAACTACGCTATGATTTTCTGGCTTAGTATTTATATTGAAAACTTCATTCATATACTTTGTAATTTCAGATCGAAGTTTAGGTATTCCATTTTGATAGGTATAAAAAGTTTTACCTTCATTCAAAGCATTTATACTTTTATCATATATTAATTTGCTTGTTGGAGTATCACCTTCACCGAACCAGGCAGGATAGACATGTTTACCAGTATCTTTTGTATATTTCCTTCCAAAGTTTGCAATTTCCATGATTGCTGTTTCTTTAAAAGAAATAATTTCTTCATTTAATTTTTCTAACAATTTTTAAAACTCTAGAACTTTTTATTAATATATTTTTTTAAACTTTCAATAGCCAACGGACTGTTTTCTGGTGATGAACCTCCAGACTGGGCCATATCAGCTCTTCCACCTCCACCTTTACCACCTAAAATAGTCGAAACTTCTTTTACCATTTCTACTGCACTTATTTTCTCAGCTAGTTTCTTTTCTACTGCAATAACTAAGGATGCTTTGCTATCAATTTTACTGATAAGGCAAACTATATCAGATTTATTGTTTTTAATTAACTTTTCAGCATTTGATTTTAATTCTTTAATTGCTAAATCATCAAATATTACATACTCAAAAATAATTCCTTTTATTGTTTCTTTGACAGAATTATTTTTTTCAGTTGTGACTGGGTTCTTTTTTAAACGTTTTAACTCCTTATTAATCCTTTGATTTTCTTCAATTAATTGTTCAACTTTTTTTTCAACTTGGTTATTATTAGTTTTCAATAGATTTGATATGTTAGTTACTTTATCAATCTTATCATTATAAAACTTTACTGCTGAAACATTTGTTACAGCTTCTATTCGACGTACTCCAGAAGAAACACCTGTTTCAGAAATAATTTTAAAAGATAAGATCTCTGAAGTTCTTTTAACATGAGTGCCACCACACAGTTCGACTGACCAAGCATCTCTATTTGCATCAACACTTTTTCCAATTGAAACCACTCTCACTTTTTCCCCATACTTTTCTCCAAAAAGAGCAATCGCACCTCTTTCAATAGCATCGCTTGGTTTCATAATTTTAGTTGTAACATCATCATTACAAAATATTCTAAAATTAACTTCATCTTCAATATCCATTATTTCTTGTTTAGAAATGGGATTTGGATGACTAAAATCAAACCTTAATTTTTCTTGTGTAACCAAAGAACCTTTTTGAGCGACATGACCACCTAATTTTTGTCTTAATGCTTCATGTAGTAAATGTGTTGCTGAATGATGTGAGCATAATTGTTTTCTGTGATCTAATTCAATTAATTGTTTAACAATATCACCGCTTTGTAAGTTTCCTGATAAAACTTCTATAGTTGAAATAAATATATTTTTATTATTTCCAATATTAATTTTTTTGGTTTTAAGAACATTTGCCTTAAATTCCACTCCTTCCAAGCTTCCTTTATCTGCAATTTGTCCTCCAGATTCTGCATAGAAAATAGTTTTGTTAAAAATGATATCAACTTTATCACCGCATGAAATATTTTTTACTATTTCATTATTTTTAATAATTAAATTAATTTGAGTTTCTAAGAAATTATTATCATATCCTTGAAAATCTGAACTAGGAAGTTTTAATAAAACCTTTAAAATTTCTTGATCATATTGCTTATCACCCGATCCTGACCATGCTTGTCTGGCTTTATTTTTTTGGTTATTCATTGAACTTTCAAATCCTGAATGATCTACTGTCCATCCATAGGACCTTAATACATCTTCAGTTAAATCTATTGGAAAACCATAAGTATCATATAATTCAAACGCTTTTTCACCAGATAGAACACCTGAGGACACTTTCTCGTCTATTTCGTTTAATAATAAGCTCATGCCTCTATCCAAGGTATCTTTAAACTTGATCTCTTCTTCACGAATTGTTTTTTCAATGATTAATTTTTGAGTAACTAATTCAGGAAATGCTTCACCCATTTCTTTAATTAAATATTCTACTAATTTATATATGACCGGATCTAATGCACCAAGTAGATGTGTGTGACGCATAGCTCTTCTCATTATTCTTCTTAAAACATAACCTCTTCCTTCATTACTAGGTAATACACCCTCAGCAATTAAAAATGACATTGACCTTAAGTGATCTGCAACAACTCTATGAGATATAATATTATCTGTGTTTTGATCTGTGCTAGTTAGAAATGCTGAAGCGTTTACAAGATTTTTCATCATATCTGTTTCATAATTATTATGAGTATTTTGTAATAGTGCAGATATCCGTTCTAACCCCATACCTGTGTCAATACTAGGTTTTGGCAAACTAATTCTTTTATTATTAGAAATTTGTTCATATTGCATAAATACCAAATTCCAAATTTCAATAAACCTGTCCCCGTCCTCGTTTTTAGAACCAGGAGGTCCACCTTCAACTGTATTACCGTGATCATAAAATATTTCAGAACATGGACCGCATGGACCTGTATCCCCCATACTCCAAAAATTATCACTAGTTTTAATTTTAATTATCTTATCATCTTTAAAACCAGAAATTTTTTTCCATAGTTCTTCAGCTTCTTTGTCATTATGATAAATAGTTACCAACAATTTTTCTTTTGGAATTGCATATTCTTTTGTTAATAATTCCCAAGCTTGATGTATGGCTTTTTCTTTAAAATAATCTCCAAAAGAAAAATTACCTAACATTTCAAAAAAGGTATGATGCCTAGCTGTCCTACCAACATTCTCAAGATCATTATGTTTTCCACCTGCTCTTAAGCATTTTTGAGATGATACTGCCTTATTATATTCTCTGTGTTCTAAACCAGTAAAAATATTTTTAAATTGTACCATACCAGCATTTGTAAATAGAAGTGTAGGATCATTCTCTGGTACTAAATTACTAGAAGATATAACTTGATGATTATTAGTTTTAAAATAATTAATAAAAGTTTTTCTTATTTCATTAACTGAATTTTTTTGGTTAATCATTTGCTAGACTGTATTATTAAGTTTTATTCTTGATAACACCAATCTAGCAAAAATCAAATCTACA
>OCZA010000186.1_pt1 | contig 22658 bp, 21 predicted proteins | sample 1539021 | NCBI WGS metagenome assembly OCZA01 (sample SAMEA2619376, study PRJEB22493) | marine metagenome | biome: marine biome (ENVO:00000447); feature: surface water layer (ENVO:00002042); material: "saline water (ENVO:00002010), including plankton (ENVO:xxxxxxxx)" | depth 5 m | reverse complement strand
GAACGCCTGCCTGTCACGCAGGAGGTCGCGGGTTCGAGTCCCGTCGCTCCCGCCATAATTACTCTTACTTGCGTCACTTTTATTATTAATTATTTGCTTTAGTTTTTTATAATACACTACAAAAAACCTTTATATTTTATGTACAACTTGGATTATATATTTATTTTAATTTTCATCTTAATAGGTGCTGGTATGGCTATTGCCATGTATTTGCTCTCAAAAATTTTATCACCAAGTTCACCTGATAGTGAAAAATTATCTGCATATGAATGTGGTTTTGAAGCCTTTGATGATGCTCGATCAAAATTTGACGTTAAGTTTTATTTAGTATCAATACTATTTATAATTTTTGATTTAGAGATTGCGTTTTTATTTCCTTGGGCTGTAAGTCTAAGCAATATTGGTGCCTTAGGTTTTTATTCTATGATGTTTTTTTTATTTATCCTTACAGTTGGATTTATTTATGAATGGAGAAATGGAGCATTAGATTGGGAGTAAATATAGAACATAACAATTCACTTAATATTGATGAAGTTTTTGAAAAAAAAGGTTTTGTTACAGCTTCATTTGAAAATTTAATAAATTGGGCACGCTCTGGTTCTTTATGGCCTATGACATTTGGTTTGGCTTGCTGTGGAGTTGAGATGATGCACTCTTATATGAGCAGATATGATTTAGATCGTTTAGGTGTAATACCCAGAGGATCTCCAAGACAATCTGATGTAATGATCGTTGCCGGAACTCTTACAAATAAAATGGCTCCTGCTTTACGTAAAGTTTACGATCAAATGCCTGAACCAAGATGGGTAATCTCTATGGGTTCTTGCGCTAATGGTGGAGGTTATTATCATTACTCTTACTCCGTTGTTAGAGGATGCGATAGAATAGTGCCTGTAGATATTTATGTTCCAGGTTGCCCACCAACTGCTGAAGCTCTTTTGTATGGCATCATGCAACTTCAAGATAAAATAAAAAAGAAAAAGAAAATTTATAGGTAAATTATTTGTCCCCTAATATTTTACAAAAATATTCAACTGGAAGTTTTCATTTCCCAATCAAGGCCGGCATCGACAATATTTTAGTAGACAAGGACTCAATATTAGATGTTACTCAAAAAATTAAAGAAGATGAAGATTTACTCTATGACCAGTTAATTGATATTACGGTCACAGATAACATGTTATCTAAATCAAGTTATGCTAACGAAAGATTTACACTCATATACTCTTTTCTGAGCTTAAAATTTAATAAAAGATTGTTTATTTTCGCCAATATTTCTGAAGATAATTTAAATATTAATTCTATAACTCAAATTTTTGAGTCTGCTGACTGGTTTGAAAGGGAGTGTTATGATCTTTTTGGTATAAACTTCATAAATCACCCTAATCTTCAGAGAATAATGAATGATTATACCTTTCAAGGTCATCCACTAAGAAAAGATTTTCCTTTAACTGGATATGAGGAAGTTCGTTATGACGAAAACATAAAAAAAGTTGTTTATGAGCCTGTTACCTTAAAGCAAGAATTTAGAGACTTTGATAATGAGAGCCCTTGGGAGGGAATGAAAGAAACAATTAAAGAGGAACTAGGTAAATAAATATATGTCCGAGAACTTTAAACCTGTCACACTTAATTTTGGACCTCAACATCCAGCTGCACACGGAGTCCTCAGACTTTTAGTGCAATTAGAGGGAGAGGTAGTAAACAAAGCAGAACCACATATTGGACTTTTACATAGAGGCACTGAAAAATTAATTGAACAAAAAACTTATACTCAAGCTATACCATATTTTGACCGTCTTGATTATGTATCGCCAATGTGTCAAGAACATGCATTCGCTTTAGCGGTTGAGAATTTGTTGAACATTGAGGCACCTAAAAGAGCTCAATATATCAGAGTTATGTTTGCAGAAGTTACCAGAATACTGAATCATTTGCTTAACATTCCTGCTTTTGCAATGGACATAGGTGCAGCTACTCCAATGCTATGGGCTTTCGAAGAGAGAGAAAAAATGTTGGAATTTCATGAAGCTGTTTCTGGAGCAAGATTTCATGCAGCTTATTTTCGACCTGGTGGTGTTCATCAGGACTTACCCGAAAATCTCCTAGAAAAAATGAAAAACTATTTTTCAAATTTTCCTAAGTTTATTGATACCCTTGAAGAATTACTTACTGAGAATAGAATATTTAAGCAACGCTCAGTAGATATAGGAATATTAAAAAAAGATGACGCAATAAGACTTAGTTGTAGTGGCCCGGTTCTTCGTGCGAGTGGCGTAGCTTGGGATCTAAGAAAATCTCAACCTTATGATGTATATTCAGATATAGATTTTGACATTCCTGTTGGAAAAACAGGTGATACCTATGACAGATATTTAGTGAGAATGGAAGAGATGAGAGAGTCTGTTAAAATTATTTTGCAGTGTATTGACAATATTCCACAAGGACCTGTAATGGTTGAAAATAATAAAATTACACCACCTAAAAGATCAGAAATGAAAAATTCAATGGAAGCTATAATTCATCATTTTAAGTTATTTACAGAGGGATATAGGGTTCCTGAGGGAATTACATACAAAAGTGTAGAGGCACCAAAAGGAGAATTTGGAGTTGTTTTAGTAGCTGATGGAAGTTCAAAACCTTATCGTTGTAAATTGAGAGCTCCAGGCTTTGTTCATTTACAGGCATTACATTTTTTATCTAAAGGCCACCAACTTGCAGACCTACCATCAATCTTAGGAAGTTTAGACATTGTATTTGGTGAGGTTGACAGATGAGTGGTAATCATCCAGGTTTATCAAATAATTTTTCAAGATCAGGTGTGAAATTTTCATGGTCTAAAGATAATCTCAAATCAATTAAAAATATTATTTCTAAATATCCAAAAGGTAGGGAGCAAAGCGCTGTAATGCCTCTCCTTTATTTGGCACAAGAACAAAATCATAATTGGATAAGCATTGAATGCATAGAAACAATTGCTGAGACTTTATCTATGCCTAAGATAAGAGTTACAGAAGTAGCTTCATTTTATTCAATGTATAACACAAGACCAGTTGGTGAGAACCTAGTTCAGATTTGTAGAACATCTCCTTGTTGGCTCAGAGGCTCAAATAAAATTACAAATACGATTTGTAAAGAAACAAAATGTGAAATTAACGATACAAGTGAAGATAATAAATTTACAGTTGTTGAAGTGGAGTGCCTTGGTGCTTGTTCTAATGGACCTATGATACAAATTAATAATGATTTTTTTGAAGACTTAGATGAAGACTCTACAAAGAAAATTATAGACAATATTAAAGAAGGAAAACCGAATATTATTGGTTCTCAAAAAGGTAGGAGAAGCTCAGAAAATGCTTAATGCTAAAGATAAAGTTTTTCAAAACCTTCATGGTTTTCAAGAACCCTTTATTGAAGGAGCCTTACAAAGAGGTTCTTGGTCTAACACAAAAGAAATTTTGTCCAAAAATCAAAATGATATTATTGAATTAGTGAAATCAAGTCAGCTCAGAGGAAGAGGTGGTGCAGGTTTTTCTACTGGTCTTAAATGGTCATTTATGCCGAAGGATACAGGCAAGCAACATTATTTAGTTGTTAACGCGGATGAGTCCGAACCTGGAACTTGTAAAGACAGAGAAATTATAAGAAATGATCCTCATACCCTTGTTGAGGGTTGTTTGATTGCATCATATGCTATTCAAGCATCAAAGTGCTATATATATATTAGAGGTGAATATCACTACGAGTACGTTCAATTAGAAAAGGCGATCGAAGAAGCTTATAACCGAGGCTATATAGGAAAAAATGCCTGTGGTAGTGGATTTGATTTCGATCTTTATGTTCATAGGGGTGCTGGAGCATATATATGTGGAGAAGAAACCGCTCTTTTAGAGAGTTTAGAAGGAAAAAAAGGTCAACCACGACTAAAACCCCCTTTTCCTGCAGGTGTCGGTTTATACGGCATGCCCACAACTATTAATAACGTAGAGTCAATTGCCGTAGTTCCTACTATATTAAGAAGAGGTCCAGATTGGTTTAAATCAATTGGTGCTGAGAATAACACAGGTACAAAAATTTTTTGTATATCTGGAAATGTCAACAAGCCTTGCACGGTTGAAGAAGAAATGGGGATACCATTAAAGGAATTAGTTGAAAAGCATTGTCATGGAGTTGAGGGCGGATGGGATAACTTAAAAGCAATAGTTCCAGGAGGGTCAAGCACTCCAATGCTCCCTAAAAATATTTGTGAGTCAGTTCTTATGAACTTTGATGATTTAAAAGCTAATGGTTCAGGCTTAGGTACAGCTGGAGTGATTGTTGTTAACAAGAATAATGATATTGCAGAAGTAATTGAACGATTTGCACACTTTTATAAACATGAAAGCTGTGGTCAATGCACACCGTGCAGAGAAGGAACAGGTTGGATGCACAGAATGATGCAAAGACTAGTTAGAGGAGAAATATCTCCTGAGCAAATAGAACTTTTAGAGAATGTAACAAAGCAAGTAGAAGGACACACTATTTGTGCCTTAGGAGATGCAGCGGCGTGGCCTATCCAAGGACTTATTAAGAATTTTAAATCAGAGTTGATTAGCAAATATAATAAAAAGTTAAAAGCTTCATGAGTGAAAATCTAGTAAATATAAAAATTAATCAAAAAGAAATTCAAGTTGATAAAAATCTCACTGTCATGCAAGCATGCGAAATTGCAGGTGAAGAAATACCAAGATTTTGTTATCACGACAAACTATCTATAGCTGGAAATTGTAGAATGTGTTTGGTTGAAATAGAAAAGGCTCCAAAACTAGTTTCTTCCTGCACAATGCCCTTAATGGAAGGCATGTCTATAATCACTAATTCAGAAAAAGTAAATGCTGGTAGAAAAGGTGTAATGGAATTTTTATTAATTAATCATCCTTTAGATTGCCCAATATGTGATCAAGGCGGTGAATGTGATTTACAAGATCAGGCTATGTACTACGGCTTTGATAAGTCTAGATACAAAGAAAATAAAAGAGCCGTTGATAATAAAAACATGGGACCTTTGGTAAACACCATAATGACCAGATGTATTCATTGTACAAGATGCGTAAGATTTGCAACCGAAGTAGCAGGGGTACCAGAATTAGGTATGTTGGGCAGAGGTGAGAACGCAGAAATTACTACCTATCTTGAACAATCAATCACCTCAGAGCTTTCTGGTAACGTTATTGATTTATGCCCTGTTGGTGCACTTACAAGCAAACCATATCAATTTAAAGCCCGTCCCTGGGAACTAAAAAGAACAGACTCAATTGATATTTTTGATAGTGTTGGCTCCAATATCAGGGTTGATAGCAGAGCAGAGGAAATTTTAAGAGTCACACCGAGAACAAATGAATTCATTAACGAGGAGTGGATATCTGACAAAGTAAGATTTAATTATGATGGTTACTACCAACAGAGAATAGACATACCTTACATTAAAAAAAATCAAAAATTATCCAGTTCAAGTTGGGAAGAATCCTTAAAAATTTTAAAAAATAAATTGAAATCTTTAAAGCCTTTAGCTTTGGTTGGAGAGCATGTTGATTTAGAAACCGGATACGCAATTAATAAATTCATGTCAAACTTTGGTAAAGACAATGTAGAATGTCGTACTGACAATCAAGCTATCCTTGAAAATTTAGATAGTTATCGTTTTAATACACCTTTAAACGAAATAGAAAATTCTGATTTAATAATACTTTTAGGTACAAACCCGAAAATTGAAACACCAATAATCAACCATAAGATTTTTAAAGCTTACAATAATAATTCAAGAATATTTAACATTGGTGAAAACATATCTTTGAACTATCAGACAGAGTATTTAGGAGACAAGTTATCAAATTTAAATAATGAAAAATTAATTAAAGCTCTAAAAAAATCCTCTAATCCTTTAATTATAATAGGTTCAGCTTTTTTAAGTAAAATAAAAAATATCAAAACATTAAAATCTATTTTTTCTTTTGCTGATAAATATAATGTCATTACAAAAGATAAAAATAACTTAAACTTTTTAAATCCATATGCCTCCCGTGTGGGCCAATTAATATTAGGTAATACTACCAAAAACCTCTGTGAACCATTTTCAAAATTAAAAAAAGAAAAATTTGAAATTGTTCTTTCGTTTGGTTCAGAACACATTGCCAGTGAACAATTTGATAATTGTTTCAGGGTCTACTTTGGTCATCATGGAGATGAAGGCGCTATGAAATCAGATATTATTTTACCAACACCTCTTTATACTGAGAAGAATGGTATATTTGTAAATATTGAAGGAAGACCGCAAGAGGCTAAAAAATGTCATAATCCTATTGGATCTGCAAAAGAAGAGTGGTCGATAATTAAAAAATTATCTGATGAGTTTTCCTTTGTTTTCGAACCAAATACCTTTGAACAATTAAGATCTGAATTATTAAAAAAATATACAAAATTATCTATTTTTCATGAAATTTTGAGTAATGATAATGCTTCTCCAATTATAACTGATATTGAATTTGAAGACTGTAAAACACAGTATCCAATAAATAACTTTTATATGTCTGATATCATTTCTAAAAATTCTGTAACAATGGCTAAATGTGTTGAAGAGATAACTTCGACTCCATCTTTATTAGAGAAGTCAGCTTAATGACAAGTCTTTCTCTTGAAATAACAATAGGTATTTTAAAAATATTTAGCTTTGTTGTGCCTGTATTGGTTTCTGTTGCTTTATTAGTATATTTAGAAAGAAAAGTTCTCGGAGCTGTTCAATTAAGAAAGGGACCAAACGTTGTAGGGCCCTTTGGTATATTACAAAGCTTTGCAGATGTCTTAAAACTACTTACCAAAGAGAACTTACTACCTTCAAGTTCTAATAAATTTCTTTTTATCTTTGCACCTATGCTAACTTTAATTTTAAGTTTAATAGCTTGGGCAGTTATACCAATTAGTTCAACTTACGTAATTGCTAACATTAACATAGGAATTTTATATTTATTTGCTGTGTCATCATTTGGTGTTTATGGAGTAATAATAGCTGGTTGGGCAAGTAATTCTAAATATCCTTTTTTAGGAGCTCTAAGATCAGCTGCTCAAATGATTTCTTATGAAGTTTCAATAGGCTTTGTGATTATCACAGTTCTAATTTGTGTAGGTTCTTTAAATTTGATTGACATTGTCGAAAGTCAAAAAAATATGTGGTTCGCTATACCTCTTTTACCCATGTTCGTCGTATTTATAATATCAGCACTTGCTGAAACAAATAGATTGCCTTTTGACTTACCTGAGGACGAAGCTACGTTAGTTGCAGGATTCTTTACTGAATATTCATCAATATCATTTGGTTTATTTTTCTTAGCGGAATACGCAAATATGATTTTGATGAGTTCTTTGACGGTCATTTTATTCCTAGGAGGCTGGTACCCTCCAATAGATATATTCCCTTTAAATGCAATACCTGGAATTTTTTGGTTTGTTATTAAAGTTTTTCTAATCCTTTTTGTATTTCTCTGGGTCAGGGCAACTTTCCCAAGGTATAGATATGACCAACTTATGAGACTCGGATGGAAAATTTTCTTACCTTTAACACTAATTTGGGTAGTTATTACATCAGCTTTTTTATTTTACTTTGGATTATTGCCTAATTAATTATGACAACACTTATTAAATACATAAAATCTTTTACTCTTTTTGAATTAATGAAAGGTTTAAAGTTAACAATAACTTATTTTTTTAAACCTAAGGTTACTTTGAACTATCCTAATCAAAAAGGGCCTATTAGTCCTCGTTTTAGAGGGGAACATGCTTTGAGAAGATACCCAAATGGTGAGGAAAGGTGTATTGCTTGTAAATTATGTGAAGCTGTCTGTCCTGCTCAAGCTATAACTATTGAAGCCGAGCCAAAGCCTGATGGCAGCAGAAGAACCAGTCGATATGACATTGATATGACTAAATGTATTTATTGTGGCTTATGCGAAGAGGCTTGTCCAGTAGATGCTATTGTAGAGGGTCCAAATTTCGAATACGCCACTGAAACAAGAGAAGAATTACTTTACGACAAAGAAAAACTTTTACGAAACGGAGATATATGGGAAAAACAAATTAGTGAAAATCTTAAAAGGGACAGCAAATACAGATAATGTTTTTAGTTGGCTCTTTTTTTTTGTTTGCAGCATTTTTAATAACAACATGCATTTTTGTTATTTTTTCAAAAAATCCTGTTAATTCTGTCTTATTCCTAGTATTAGCTTTTCTTAATTCCACTTTTCTGTTCATCCTAATTGGAGCAGAGTTTGTCGGCATCATCCTTGCTATTGTTTATATTGGTGCAGTAGCAATCCTTTTTCTTTTTGTTGTAATGATGCTCGATATACAAATTACAACCTTAATGTATAATATTAAAAAATATGTACCTCTCGCTTTACTTTTTGCTGGCATCATTCTAGCTGAGATAATCTATTTAACTGTATTTAAAACTTCTAAAGTTAACATAGATACATTTATTAGATCTAAAAATAATACTGAACAAATTGGAGATGTGCTTTATACAAAGTATTTTATTGATTTCCAATTAAGTGGCATTGTTTTGTTACTTGCTATGATTGGAGCAATTGTTTTAACTCATGTCTATAGACCAACAATTAAAAGACAAAACATTGATAGTCAAAATTCTACGACGGCTAAAGATAGAGTTCAGCTAGTAAAAATTAAACCGGGTGAAGGTATAAAAGATGACTAGTCTTACATACAATCATTTTTTTATTCTTTCTTTAATAGTCTTTATTATCGGATGCTTTGGATTATTTTTAAATAGAAGAAATATGATTTTAATTTTAATGTGTATTGAAATTATATTATTAGCAGCAAATATTAATTTCGTATCGGCATCAGTTTTCTTAAATGATATTAATGGACAAGTATTCTCAATTTTTATTTTAACAATCGCTGCTGCTGAGGCAGCAATTGGTTTAGCCATACTGGTTATTTATTTTAGAAATAAGGGAGAGATTGATATAACCCAAATTAATCAATTAAAAGACTGATGTTTAGCTATAAATTACTTTTCTTTCTTCCATTAATTTCAACAATTTTTACATATCCTTTTGGGGTTCTGCTAGGTGATAAAACTGCTCAATATTTTTCATCAACGCTAATATCTATTGCAGCTATTTTAAGCTGGTTTTTGTTTATTAGTTTTTCAATGTCTCCCTCTCCAGAAATTATCATTCCTGTATTAGAGTGGTTTTTTGTTTCGGGTCAGTTTTTTAATTGGGGAATTTCAGTTAACTCTTTAACACTTTTGATGTTAACACTTGTTCTTACTGTATCTGCTTTAGTCCATATATATTCAATTGAATACATGGCACATGACAATTCAAAAGTAAGATTTATGACTTACTTGAGTTTATTTACATTTTGTATGGTAGCTTTAGTTGTAAGTGACAATTTAATTCAATTATTTTTTGGATGGGAGGGTGTCGGACTAGCCTCTTATTTACTGATAGGTTTCTGGCACCACAAGAAATCTGCAAATTTAGCAGCTATGAAAGCTTTTTTAGTAAATAGGGTTGCAGATTTTGGCTTTCTTATTGGTATCGCTACTCTTTACATATTTTTAGATACATTATCCATTAATGAAATAATAGCAGGTAAAGAAAAATTATTAAATTATGATATTAATTTTTTAGGCTTTAATATTAATGCGTTAGTTTTTTCATGTTTTTTTCTTTTTATAGGTGCCATGGGAAAATCTGCTCAATTTGGTTTTCATACTTGGTTACCTGATGCTATGGAGGGACCAACTCCTGTTTCAGCATTAATTCATGCAGCTACAATGGTAACAGCTGGTGTTTTTTTGACTGTTAGATTTTCAGAATTAATGGTCATGTCTGATTTTATTATGACTTTTGTTCTCATTATAGGACTACTTACAGCATTCTTTGCAGCATCAGTTGGATTTTTTCAAAAAGATATAAAAAAGGTAATTGCATACTCTACTTGTAGTCAATTAGGTTTCATGTTTGTAGCTTGTGGACTAGGTGCATTCAACATTGCCATATTTCATTTAATAACACATGGTTATTTTAAAGCTTTACTCTTTTTATCATCAGGGTCAGTTATTCACGGAGTTCATGATGAACAAGATATGGATAAAATGGGTAATCTTTTTCCAAAGATGAAAATAACAGCAGTAATGATGTGGATAGGCACTCTTGCTATAATTGGCTTTCCATATTCATCTGGTTATTTTTCAAAAGATTTAATTTTAAGTTCATCTTTTAATTTGAACAGTTTTGGTCCTTTAGTTTATTTCATTTTAGCAATAGTATCTGCAATGACTGCTTTTTACTCATTCAGATTAATATTTAAGGTGTTTCATGGTAAATATAATGGTTCATACGATTATGAAAAAATTCATGAATCAGGGCCATTTATGTTGGCTCCTTTATTACTTTTATCAATAGGAGCAATCTTTGCAGGCTACTTTCTAAATGATTTACTCGCTGGATATAATTCAAAAAATTTTTGGAATGACATAATATTTTTAAACCAAGATAAACATTATTACTCTTCTTTCTTTCCAATATTATCTAAATCCTTAGTTGCTTTAGGAGTTGCTTTTGCGGTTTATTACTATGGATTTAATTTAAATAAACTTGCTGACTTGAAAAAAAGGTTTTACTCAATTTACAATTTTATTTTGAACAAATGGTACTTTGATGAATTATATAATAAGATTTTTGTTTTACCTTTGTATAATTTAGGAAAATTTTTATGGACTAGAATAGACCAAGGGATTATTGATAAATACCTCCCTAATGGAAGTGCATCTATAGTATCTACAATTTCAAAAGCGTTTAAAAGAATTCAAACAGGATATATATTTGATTATACATTTATAATAATCTCAGGTTTCACACTTTTTATAAGTATCATTTTTTATATATCTATCACATAAAATGAGCTTCCCAATATTATCACTATTAATCTTAACTCCTATCATAGGAGCATTAACACTATCATTATCAAGTAGTTCTCAACTAAAAAATAAAACTATTTTTTTATCTGGTTTATGGATCACTACAGGTGAATTTCTTCTAAGTTTACTTTTACCAATATTTTACGATAAAACTAAAAATGGTTACCAGTTTACAGAGTACCACACATGGTTTGATAAGTTTGATATTAATTACTACGTTGGTGTAGATGGTGTATCTATTCCATTAATCCTTTTAACTACTTTTTTAGTTCCTATTTGTTTGTTGTGCTCTTTAAATTCAATCCAAAATAGAGCTAAAGAATTTGTAATTTATTTTCTTTTACTTGAAAGTTTTATCATTGGAGTTTTTGTAAGTATTGATTTGGTAATTTTTTACGTCTTCTTTGAGGCAGTTTTAATTCCTATGTTTTTAATCATTGGAATTTGGGGAGGAGAAAATAGGCTTTATGCTACTTTTAAATTTTTCCTATATACGCTTGCAGGATCTGTTTTAATGCTTTTAGCTATTATATACATTATCTCTAAAGTTAAATCAGGTAATATTGAATTAATCTCAGATTTTACCTTTGATCAACAAATAGAATTAATTCTATTTTTATGTTTCTTCGCATCTTTTGCTGTAAAAGTTCCAATGTTTCCTTTTCATACGTGGTTACCTGATGCTCATGTTCAAGCGCCTACGAGTGGGTCAGTAATATTAGCTGGCGTACTACTTAAGTTAGGAGCATATGGTTTTATTAGACTATCTTTGCCATTCTTTGAGTATGCATCAATATATTTTCAGCCAATGATTTTTGCACTAAGCTGTGTAGCAATTGTTTACACATCAATTGTTGCTTTAAGACAATTAGATATGAAAAAAATGATTGCTTATTCCTCTGTGGCTCACATGGGTTTTGTTACAATAGGTATTTTTACTCTTACACAAGATGGTATAAATGGTGCATATTTTCAAATGATAAGTCATGGAATAGTTTCAGCTGCACTATTTTTAATAGTTGGAGTTGTTTACGAAAGACATCATACAAGAATGATTTCAGATTATAGTGGAGTCACGAATGTAATGCCTAAATATTCATTTTTTTTCATGATTTTTATGCTTTCATCTGTAGGTTTACCTGGAACTAGTGGTTTCGTTGGAGAGTTTCTAGTTATTATGTCTACTATAAGTGTAAGCGTATACCTTACATTTTTTACTGCTATTGGGGTAATCTTAGGAGCATCTTATATGCTTTTATTATATAAAAATGTAAATTTTGGAGACTTAAAGACTGATATAAAACAATTAGCAGATTTATCAAATATAGAAATTTTTTACTTTTCTTGTTTAGCCTTTCTCACAATGCTTCTAGGTATATATCCTAAACTGTTATTTGAAATGATTAATAAGAGTATTTCTATGAGTATTCTTTAATGATCAATTTTTATCAATTAATCCCAGAAATTTTTATACTTGCTTTAATTTTAATTACATTATGTTTTGGATTACTTAATAAGGATAGGTCTATCGCAATTAACACTATAGGTTTTTTCATATTAACCCTAATACTTATAAATTTTGGAAAAGACTTTTATATTTCCACTGATCTTTCATTAAATACAATTAACTTATTTGTATTATCAAAGATAATACTTTCAATTGGTTCTATTGTTTTTATTTTACTCTCAAAGAGACCATTAAAAAATGAAAATTTGTATAGATATGAATATATCCTATTCATATTATTTGCTATTCTTGGGTCTTTCGTTCTAATTTCAAGTGATAATTTTTTAACAGCCTTTATTGGGTTAGAACTTCAATCTTTGTCATTATATTTAATGGCTGCCTTTAATACCAAAAATTTAAAATCAAATGAAGCGGGGATTAAATATTTTTCTCTTGGTGCTTTATCATCTGGTTTTCTCTTATTTGGTATCTCAATGATTTATTACGATACCGGTTCTTTTTATATGCAAAACCTAAATAATTTTACAACCATAAGTGAAATAGGCTTATCTTTAGTCCTCATTTCTTTATTTTTTAAGGTCTCTGCAGCTCCATTTCATATTTGGACACCAGATGTATATGAAGGATCACCGACTATATCCACACTTTTCTTTGCTAGTTTACCTAAGTTTGCCTCACTAATATTTTTATTTAGAGTTTATCAAGAACTTAACATTTCAGGCATTCAGTCTCTAAATTATATTTTTCAAATTGTTTGCGCCATATCGCTACTTGTTGGAGTTTACGGAGCAATTACACAAAAAGTTATCAAAAGATTATTAGCTTTTAGCTCAATTAATCACATAGGTTTTATGCTACTTGGAATCATGAGTTATCAATTTATGTCTGAGGGAACATTATTTTTCTATTTAATTATTTATTTAATTACTACTTTTGGGATTTTTGCTGTTTTACTTAATTTAAGAACTGTAGAAGGTGAATTCACAAAAATATCTCAACTTAATGGTTTAAGATTTACATCGAACTCTAAATCTATCAGTATGCTCGTGTTTTTCTTTTCACTTGCGGGAATACCACCTTTTGCTGGTTTTTTTGCAAAATTTTTTATTCTTTCAGCCTCAATAACTGATGGTTTTTTCTTTTTATCAATAGTTGCTGTTTTGAGTTCTGTAATTGCAGCATTCTATTATTTAACGATTATAAAAAATATGTTTTTCAATAAATCAGAAATAGAGTTATTAGATGACAACAATAAAATAGGTAAAGTAATATTTATAAGTTTTGGATTAATAATAACTTTATTTTTCTTTTATCCAGATCCATTAATCAATTTAGTAGATAACCTTTTTAAATAAAAATTGTACAAAGTTATTTATGATACCATTGCCTCAACTCAAAATGAGATAATCAACTTTGATCGATATAAAAAAGTCTTAAATAATAACAATTTTTATGTTCAATCTTTAGAACAAGAAAAAGGTACTGGAAGAGGTAAAAAAAAGTGGATAAGCCCTAAAGGTAATATTTACTTAACAATTAATCAAAAATTAAAAGCTACTGTTGCTCTTAAAAATAATTTTTATATTTGTTATTTAATTCATAAATTTTTTAAGAAGACTCACGATATCGACTTAGAATATAAATGGCCAAACGATTTATTTTACCAAAATAAAAAAATAGTCGGTGTAGTTGTCAAATCAACTATTTTAGGAAACAACTCATACTTAAAAACTGGTATAGGAATAAATATAAATAACACACCTTTAATTGAGTCTACTTCTTTGTCACGTATTCTAAAAAAAAAATCAAATATTATAAAATTATCAAATAAAATTATTGATTTTATTGAATATAATTTATCAAAAGAAATATCCAATCAGATATTAGTGGGGTATCTTAATAAATACATGCTAAAAAATTTTAAATTAAATCATCCAACTTTTGGAAAAAATATTGTTGAAATAATAAATGTTAATGAAGATTTTTCATTAAATATTAAAATTGAAGATGAAATTAAAAAAATCTTTTTTGGAGAGCTTGTGTGAATTTAGTTGTCGATATTGGTAACACATCTCTAAAGTATTCATCAACTACTGATATTGGTATAAAAAAAGTACGCCAATTAAAATATTCAAAAAAAAAACCTACATTTATTATTAAATTTTTAAAAAACCAATTTAAAACACATAAAATAATTTATATTTGCTCAGTTGTCTCAGAAATAGACAAGATTATTAAAGAAAATTTAAAAACCTATAGAAAAGATTTAATATTTATTAATAAGAAAAAATTAACTTCCTTAGTTCATCGCCGAGTAAATTTAAGTCAACTCGGAAATGATAGAATAATCAATGTATTATCTGCAATCAAAATTTATCCTAAATCTAAATCTTTCATAATAATTGATTTAGGTACTGCAACCACTTTAGATATTGTAATTAATTATAAATATTTTGGTGGTGTTATTTTACCGGGACGTACTACCTCATATGAAAATCTAATATCATTAGCCTCAGGTATAAAAAATATGAAATTCTCTAACGATACTAATATTTTAGGAAAAAATACAAGCCAGGCCTTGATGTCAGGTTTTAACATAGGCTATAAGCTCATGATAGAGTCTTATTTAAAACTAATTAAAACTACTTATAAAAGAAATTTTAAAGTGATTTTTACTGGTGGATATGCTAGCACTATTATTAATAAAAAGACAAAATTTATTTATAGAGAAGATTTAACTCTTTTAGGTACTTCTTTTTACCAAAACTTTTTAAATGAAAAACATTGAATTATTAAATAATAAAAAGAACACCTATTTTTTGTCAATTGGTGGAATAGGTGAAATAGGTGGTAATAATTATTTATATTCTTTTAAAGGGGAACAAGTTATTGTTGATGGGGGTATATCATTTGCTGATGATAGTCTTCCAGGCGTAGATATCACTATTCCTGATCCCTATATTTTTTTAAATTCAAACATTAAACCTAAAGCTATGATCTTAACTCATGCTCATGAAGATCATGTTGGAGGGTTGGAGTATTACTTTGATAAAATAGATTTCCCTATTTATTGTAACCAATTTACATTTTCATATATAAAACATAAATTTAATAAAATAGCTGGATATGAAAAGAAATTTATTATAATTGATGATTTTCAAGAAATTGAATTTGAAAATTTCTCTTTCCAATTAATTCCTACGACTCACTCCATACCTGATCCTACAGGTATTTTTTTTAAAACATTAGAGGGCAACATATATCATACAGGTGATTGGAAAATAGACAAAAATCCAGTAACTGGTTCTCCATTTGATTACCAAAATTATCAGTTACTAAAGGATGAAAAAATTGATTTACTAATTGGTGACTCAACAAATGCGGGTGTAAACGAAATTTCTCGTTCAGAGTCTGAATTAGATCCTTCATTTGATAAACTGTTTAAAAAGCTTAATGGAAGAATCGTAGTTACATGTTTTTCATCAAATATTGCAAGACTGAAAACAATAATTTCAAATGCTATTAAGCAGGATAAAAAAATATTTGTTGTAGGAAGAAGTATTAAAAGAGCTATTAATACTGCCATTGAAGAAAAATTAATTGAAAATTTTGAAATTCTTAATGAGAAAAAATTTCAAGACTATAATAAAGATAAAGTATTATTGATTTGCACTGGAAGCCAGGGGGAAAAAAATTCTGCTCTTTGGAAGATTGCAAACAATACACATAATCAAATTAAATTAAGCTCAAAAGACAATATAATTTTCTCATCTAAAGAAATTCCAGGTAATGAAAAATCAATATCTTATCTAAAAAACTCTTTTAGTTACTTGGGTTTAAATATCATTACAGATACTGATGAATTTGTTCATGTTTCAGGACATCCAGGAAAAAATGAAATCAAAGAGTTTTATTCTTTTATTCAACCAAAATCTTTAATTCCTATGCATGGAGAATATCTTCATTTGAAAAAACATCTTGAAATAGCTAAAAGTTTAAAAATTGAGAAGACTAATCTTCTTTTAAGTGGAGATTTGTGTCAATTAGATTTAATCAACAAAAACCATAAGCTCATTGATCAATTTATTATAAAAAAACTCCCTGTTGTTCAAAACCTAATTATAGAAGAAGATAATTTTATAAATGAAAGAGGAAAAATTCTTCATAATGGAGTAATAAGTATAAATTTAATTTTAAATAAAAAATTTGATATCATTAAATTTCAACTTTTTGATAAGGGCTTTCCATTTCCTTATAATAAGGAAATTATTCAAAATGAGATCAAAGATATTTTATTAAATAAAATATTATTTATTAAGGATGAAATTGATGAAACATCTCTGAGTGAATTAGTAGAGGAAGTTTCTAAAAAAACTTTTAATAGAAATTTCTCTTTAAAGCCTGAGTTGTTGATACACATATCATTGATATGAAGTTTTTATTCTTACTTTTTATTATTTGGTGGGTTATTTTCATGACAATATTACCTATTAAAAGATCTGAATTTGAAGAGGGTATGCCTAGAAAGTCATATTTAGGTGCTAAATTTTTAATTTCATTTGCTCTGTCAATGATTGTATCCTTTTTTATAATAAAATATGAAAATAATATATTTGAATACTTTAAATGAAATTATCTAACCTTTTATTTAATTCACTAAAAGAGTCACCTAAAGAAGCTAAAATTATATCCCATCAATTAATGCTGCGCTCCTCAATGATTAGACAGCACACATCAGGCATCTATACTTGGCTACCATTGGGTTTTAAAGTTTTAAAAAATATTGAAAATATTATTAGGCACAATCAAGACGAAATTGGTTGTAACGAAATGTTAATGTCTACTATCCAATCTTCGGAATTGTGGAAAAAAAGTGGAAGATATACAGATTATGGAAAAGAGATGTTAAGAATTACTGACAGACATGAAAATGAATTATTATATGGACCAACGAATGAAGAAGTAATAACAGATTTATTTTCAGATTATGTGAATTCCTATAAAGCTCTTCCAAAATATCTTTATCATATTCAATGGAAATTTAGAGACGAAATTAGACCTCGATTTGGAGTAATGCGAGGTAGAGAATTTTTGATGAAGGATGCATATAGTTTCGATTTAACAGAGGAAAGTGCTTTTGAAACTTATAAAATTTTTTTTAGAAGTTACTTAAAAACTTTTTTAGATTTAGGCTTACAACCAATACCAGTTAAGGCAGCCACAGGAGCTATTGGAGGAGATCTATCTCATGAGTTTCAAATATTAGCGAGTACAGGTGAAAGTGAACTTGCCTATGACTCAAAATTGGTTGACTCTAATTTATTTGAAAAAAGTTATGAAGAAATTACATCAATGTATTCTGCTTCAGATGAAATGATTGATAAATCTAAATCTGATGTGATAGTTGGAAGAGGTATTGAAGTAGGTCATATATTTAACTTTGGCACAAAATATACTAAACCATTAGAATGCTATGTATTAAATAAAGATGGAAAGAGGATAAACCCATATATGGGATCTTACGGAATCGGTGTTTCAAGATTAACAGCAGCCATAATAGAAGCATTTCATGATGAGAGAGGCATCAAATGGCCTATTAACATTTCTCCTTTCAAGATAAATATTATAATTCAATCAAACTCTGATTTGAATGAAGAGATTGAGGGCATATACAATACTCTAACTTCTAAATACAACAATATTAGTCTTGATGATAGAGATTTAAGCATTGGAAGAAAAATTAAAGATTCTGAATTAATCGGAATACCTTGGACATTGATTATTGGAAACAACTATAAAGAAAAAGGTCAAATTGAAGTTATTAGGAGATCTGATGGAGATAAGGTATTTTTAAGCAAACAAGAAATTGAGAACTTTGAATTTGAACAATACACTCCATAAACTATCTTTCGCATACATTTTTAATTTTAGAAAAGATAAAGCTTTTTCAGTATCAACAATTTTATCTTCCCTGGCTTTAATACTTGGTATTTCAATATTAATAACAGTTATGTCTGTAATGAATGGTTTTAGAGAACAATTAGTAGATTCACTAAGTGGAGTAAACGGTGATATTACAATTTATGATGCTAATGAAGATAAAATTGAACAAATTAAAGAAAAAAATCCCTCAATATCTCTAGTTCAAAATGTTCAAAGTAGGGTGATAGCAAGTAATGAAAAAGGAATAGAGGGCTTATTAATGAAATCTCTTTATAAAGAGGATCTCTATAAGATACCTAAAATTAATCAAAATATATTTGAAATTGAAAGAGAAATTGACAACTGGGTCTTTATTGGAATTGAACTAGCAAGATCTTTGAATCTAAAAGTAGGAATGCCATTTCAAATTAATATTCCAGGAAAGTCTATGACAATACTAGGGCCAGTTCTAAATTCAAAAGAACTAATAATTAAAGGTACATTTAATACAGGTGTATACGATTTTGATAAATATTTTATCTTTAGCAATATAGAACAATTTAATACAAATATAAATAGTTCAGTCATAGATATATATTTAAATAGTAATGACTTTGATTACAGTGATTTAGATGGTGTAAATTATTCTACTTGGGAGGATCAAAATCAAACCTTAGCACAAGCATTATCAACTGAAAAAAATGTTATGTTTGTCATACTATTTTTTATTATCATAATTTCTTCTTTTACAATTATTTCAAACCAGATTTTTTTTATTAAAGAGAAATATAAAGATATTATTTTGTTAAAAGCACTAGGTATACGACAATCTAAAATTTGTTTTTTATTTTTTTTAAATTCATTTTTTATTTCCTTTTTTTCAATCATTTTAGGTACCTGTTTGGGATTATTGTTATCTACAAATATTGACTCTGTTGAAAGCTTTTTATCGTATTTATTAAATTTTGAACTATGGAATAACGAAATTAGATATTTAACATCAATGCCTTATAGTATTAGAGTAAACGATATTGTGTTTATTGTGAGTATATCTCTTTTTTCAAGTTTAATTGCATCTTATGTTCCAATATTGAGAATTTTTAAAATAAAACCAAATTTAATTTTAAGATGAGTTTATTAGAGCTAAAAAATATTTCAAAATCTTACATATCAAAGGTAGGGAGTTTTCAAGTAATTGATAAATTAAATTTGTCAGTAGAACATAACCAAAATATATTTTTATTTGGTCCTTCTGGATGCGGAAAATCAACATTATTAAATTTAATCACAGGCTTAGACAATTCAGATAAAGGTGAAATTTATTTTAATGGAAATTTAATTAAAAATCATTTTGAGTTACTTAAAGATGATATTGGTATAATTTTTCAAGATCACTATTTAATTTCTGAGCTTAATATTTTTGATAATATTAAACTTAAAAGTAATGACGCTACTAAAATTGAAAATATTTTAGATTACTTTGAAATGACTGATTTTAAACTTAAGTATCCAAATCAATTATCAAATGGTCAAAAACAAAGAGTTTGTGTTGCTCGATCTTTAGTAAATAATCCGAAGCTTTTAATAGCAGATGAACCAACAAGTTACCTAGATAAAGAGAATGCAAAATTAGTAATAGATCTCATATTGAATAGTTCTAAAAAGTTCAATTTATCAACAATTATTGCCAGTCATGATATTTCATTTAGACCACTGTTTGATAAATCTTATACACTAGATAATAAATCAATAAAAGAATGCTGATACCACTAAGAAATTACTCTAATTATTCTATTTGTGAGTCAAATATAAAAATTGATGATCTTGTAAACTTTGCAGAAAAAGAAAAATTACCAGCTATAGCATTAACAGACTATAAATTATTATCGGGTGTACTAGAATTTTCAATAAAATGTCAAAAAAAAGGTATTCAACCAATTATAGGTTTAGATGTTGATTATTTATCAATATTAAAAAATTACTCTCGTCTTACTATTCTTTCTAAAAATGAAAATGGTTTTAAAAATTTAAATATTTTATCTACAAAAATAAATACAGAAAATGATTTCCAATTATCTTTAAAAAATATCAAAGATTTCTCTGATGGAAATATTTTAATCTTGGGAGGTCTATATAGTTATTTTGAGGATTTAAATATTAATAAAAATAATTTAAAAGTAATTTTAGATGAAATAAATACACTAAAGAAAATGTTTAATAGTGATATTTTTTTTGAGTTAGATGAAAATCTTGACAATAAACTATTAAATGAAATATCTCAAAAATGTAATATTAATTGCTTTCTGTCGTCATTTAGCTTTTATAAACAAGATAAAGACTTTGATGCAATTAAAATTTTACATTGTTTAAAAAATGGTGAGTATCTTCAAAATACATCATTTAAATTAAAAAATAATTATTCTTTGACTCAATCTCATCAAAATATTGATAAATTTAGTCAATTAATTCAAAATTCAAATTTAATTTCAAATAAAATAAATTTTTTAATAGAGGAAAAAAATATAACTCTTCCTAATTTTAAATCAGACTTAGACTCTGACGAAGATAAAGAAATTATCAAACAATCTAGAAGTGGCCTTGATTTAAGATTAAAAAAAATACTTTCAAATAAATCAATTGAGGAATTTAATCATCAATCTAAAATATATAGAGATAGACTTGAATATGAATTAAATGTGATAGTTAAAATGAAGTTTTCTGGCTATTTCTTAATTGTTAGTGATTTTATCAGATGGGCTAAATCTAATTCAATTCCTGTAGGACCAGGTAGAGGTTCTGGGGCCGGTTCTATTGTTGCTTGGTCTTTATTAATAACAGATGTTGATCCAATTCAATTTGGACTTCTTTTTGAAAGATTTTTAAACCCAGATAGAGTTTCAATGCCTGACTTTGATATTGATTTTTGTAAATCTAGAAGAGATGAAGTTATTGAGTATGTTCAAAAAAAATATGGTTTTCAAAATGTTGCTCAAATAATTACTTTTGGATCCATGATCTCAAGAGGAATACTAAAAGATATAGGTAGGGTTGAGGGAGTTCCATATTCTGAAGTAGAGAGAATGGTAAATAAAATTCCCTATAATCCTGTTCACCCTTTAAGTATTAGCGAATTAAAGGCTAATCATACTGATCAATTGGGTGATTTAGCTGACTCACCGATGATGGACAAAGCCGAGTCTATGGAAGGCGCATTAAGAAATGTATCTACACACGCTGCTGGTATAATTATTTCTTCCGATAAACTTTACGGTAATATTCCTCTTTTCAAAGACGATGACTCTGAAATTATGGCTACACAATTTAATATGAAAGACTGTGAAAAAGCAGGTTTATTAAAATTTGATTTTCTAGGATTGGCTAATCTTACTATCATCGATGAAACTCTTAAATTAATCAAAAAAATAAATAATGTCTCTATTGATCTCACTGAAATTCCTTTTGATGATGAAAAAACATTTAAACTATTAAGTAAGGGCTATACATGTGGTGTATTTCAAGTTGAGAGTGCTGCGATGGTTGACACTCTGATTAAACTTAAACCTACTAATTTAGAAGAAATTATAGCTGTGTTGGCTTTGAATAGACCTGGTCCAATGCAATTCATAGATAGTTTCATCAAAAGAAAAAAAGGAGAAGAGGAAATCATTTATGATCATCCTTTACTAGAACCAATTCTTAAAGAAACATATGGAATTATAGTTTATCAAGAGCAAATAATGAAAATAGCCCAAGTAATATCTGGATACACACTTGGACAGGCAGACTTATTGAGAAGAGCAATTGGAAAAAAAATTAAATCCGAATTAATGAGTCAAAAAGACAATTTTATAAAAGGTGCTGTAAATAAAAAAATAAGAGCTAAAGATGCAGAAAAACTATTTTCTTTAATAGAGAAATTTGCAGAATATGGCTTTAATAAAAGTCATGCAGCTGCTTATGCATTTATTACTTACTATACTGCTTATTTAAAAGCACATTTCCCAAAAGAGTTTTATTGCGAACTTTTAAACAATTCATTAAATAATCCTGATAAGATTTTTGTAATACTAAATGAAATTAATGAACTAGATTTAAAAATATTACCCCCTGATATAAATTATTCTGATTATAAATTTACTGTTCAAGAGGATAAAATTATTTATGGATTAGCTGCATTAAAAGGAGTGGGTGAAGATTCCATGAAAGAATTAGTTACTGAAAGAAATACAAATGGTAAATTTAAATCTCTGTCTGATTTTAATACTAGGCTTTCTAGATCAGTTC
>OCZA010000185.1_pt1 | contig 22658 bp, 31 predicted proteins | sample 1539021 | NCBI WGS metagenome assembly OCZA01 (sample SAMEA2619376, study PRJEB22493) | marine metagenome | biome: marine biome (ENVO:00000447); feature: surface water layer (ENVO:00002042); material: "saline water (ENVO:00002010), including plankton (ENVO:xxxxxxxx)" | depth 5 m | reverse complement strand
TGATGATGTGGAATGAATCAACTATCATCCTTGCAATTGTAGGGATGGTAGGTCTATTTAGCACGGCTGTTATCTATCAGCGTGCGAATCGTATCAGCTCACGTTACTACAAACGATGAAGTATTGCTTCAAGGACGCAGATAGTTACCATCGCATTTTGTATGTCTACAATACATCATTGCTTGGTGCACAATGTAGCCTACCTATTGGTAGGTGGGAGTGTATCTTTAAGGTAGATGATGATGGCTATGTATATAATGCAAACAGCGATAAATCGTGGACACGTATCAATTAGTGTTCACAATCATCACCACAGGGACACCTGAATCAACAATTATTCAAGCGAAAGTATGGCATTGCTCGGACAACAGAGGTATGACGAATATGAAGTCAGAATGAAAGATGACGTTGGGAATGTACGTGTTGAGTATGTTCTAGCTCCTGATGTTGAACGTGCCGCATGGCAAGCAATGGAGCTATCCAACCAACGTAATTGTACACTAACGGATGTGAGGATGTGTGATGAGTGGTAAGTATTACCCAAATAATTTTGATGCTATTGCAGCTGCACCTGATGAAGCTTTTGAATCAATAACTTTCGAAGAGTTTTATGCATGGCGCTTGTGTCAGTGGGAGATGCCTGCATCAGTTGAGTGCATCATCCGAGCGCAACGCAAGGACACAGGAGAAGTTACTGAGCATGTGTATCAGCGTGCTCATGCTGCGCAGAAACGACTACTTAATTACGTGCTCGATGGTGAGCATGAAGTCACCGTAGTGAATCACGAATCCGTACACCTTATCAAACTTAAAGATGACACAGATGATGATTGAACAGTTGACGCAAGAGGAGTACAGCAACCTTCTTGCATATGGTGATCCTGTATCGGCCGATACTGTCGTGCAGTATCAGACTGGACAGACTGGTGACGATCTGATGGAGCAATGGATTTCTACTTTGGATTCAACGACGTTTCCAGATTTGACATTTGGATATCAAGAACTTGTAAGAAGTGCTACTTTAACTTGCATGTCCACTGCGGTATGATAGTCGTGGAGGTAAGCTTACTACATGGATCCGCTCAAAAGACTGGAGACAGATAGCAGGCTTAACCTCCTGCTCACTGGTTGGGAAACCCTGCGCCTCATGCACAGGGAGATACCTGCACAGGCAGTGACTGTCCTCCTATATGTCGCCTCACACAACCCGTGCCATAAACAAGCGATAGAAGAGGATCAGAACCTGACTACTGCTAGTTGTTCTCGGATGATTGACTTACTTAATGACGGCTATGGACGTAAAGGTGTTATCACCCAGGGTCTTGGTCTTATTGAGAAGTACACCGATCCAGGCAATGCACGCAGGCACATGTGCAGGCTGACACCTAAAGGTGAGCAACTTGTCCACCTCATTAAATCCACCATCTATGGATGAGATCAGAACATGGCAACACGCCGTGGATTACACATTCAAAACACGCCACTCATGGAGACATGGTAATGGAGCAGAGACATCAAGAATCAATTGCAATCATTTCACTCGACTTAGAGGCGGAAGCTTTCCAATTAAGAAACTATCTCAGGTTATCGTCTCAGGGGTTTGTATCGAGCTTGAGGATGAAGGAAAGTCTGATGCAACTATCAACAGAGTTGTCTCAGCTATCAGCACAGTGCTCAACCATCTTGCATTCGATGGATTGATTGATGCTGCTCCTAAGTTCAGGCGTCGTACTGAATCTGAAGGTCGAGTGTTGTGGTACACCAAGGACGAGGTAGACCAATTGTGTCTTCTGTCCACTGATGTATTCATGCGTGATGATCTAAGGGACATCATTCTGTTTGGTGCCTACACAGGCATGAGGCAGGGTGAGATCTTAAAGATCAGAAAGAAAGACATTGACCTTGTGAGCAACAAGATCCATGTCGGTGGTGTACCAACACAATTGACCAAGGCAAAGAACTGGCGAGCTATACCTATCCATGACAAAATCATGGACATAGTTACATCTCGTTGTTCACAATCATCGCGCTCCGATATACATTTGTTCGGAGAAGAATGGCGTGATAAGGATCAATTATTGCGTGCATTCAAGAAAGTCAACCGTCTTATCCCAAAGGAGGATTCTTATGTCTTTCACACACTACGACACAGTTACGCGACATGGCTCGCTGAAGCTGGCGTCCCAATCAGATCCATCATGGCTCTGTGCGGACACAAGCGTATCGAGACAACATTACGATATGCAAAGGCTACAGATGCAGCACTCACGGACGCGATGGCTGCTATCTGAGCGCGACTAACGGTAGGCGTGATAACCTTTTCCTGTCGGCAGTAAGCCGTATTCCAAGCGAGTCTCATCGCTGGAATCCACACGCGGATGTGGCGGAATTGGTAGACGCGCTAGTTTCAGGTTCATGCGAGGAATCTGAACGCTGACGTATACCAGGAGGATAAATACCTTCCGCGTCAGTCATACCAACCTGTTCGCTAACGTATAGTTCTAATAACCGGTTCTAGCGAGGAATTCTTATTGGCAACACCTGCACAAATACATGAACAAGTTCAATTTGAAAGAGATGCAATCCGACTCGGACTTGAGCGTCTACGCAAGAACACAAAAGATCTCGAAGATAAGTCTTATGCATCCGCTAGCGTATATGGGTGCAGCAGTATTTCTACTCTTCTGCCTCTTGTTACCAAACATATTGAAGACACCAAGCTCCGAATCAGAAAAGGATGCATTGGTAAATCATTCAAAGAGATCCATCAGTTTCTAGATCCCATTGAGCCAGGTGCAGCTGCTGCTATTGCATTGAAGATCACCTTCGATAAGGTGTTCAGCTACAAAGATAAAGCCAACCAACTTGTTAATGTGTGCGATGCAATCGGCACAGCTGTCGAGCAAGAAGCACAGATGCAGCATTACGAGAACGTCTGTCCTGGTTTGCTAGAGACAATCAAGAAGAACTATTGGCACAACACCACTGGCACAAACCAGAAGTTTGTCATCGTTCGCACGCTTATTCAGCGTTATGATATACCTCAGTGGACAACATGGCAAAGACCTAATCGCGTGAAGCTCGGTGCTTGGCTGCTTGATTGCATCACGGAATCAAGTAACTGGTTCGAGATTGAGACAATTAGAGTCGGGAAAAAGACAGACAACTTCGTTGTACCTACACCTGAGTTCATGGCTATCAAGGACGAGGTGATGGCAACAGCTGAGCTATTTAGTCCTATTGCTTATCCCATGCTGGTTGAACCTAATGATTGGTCAGAAGGTCGGCAAGGTGGTTACCTCTTGAATGAGGTAATGCGAGGCCACGACATGATTCGGCGTGGTCAGGTACGTATACAGGGAGAAGTACCCTACCAGTTTCTAAATAAGATTCAAAAGGTAGGTTATCGACTCAATCCATTTATCATGAATGTTGCTGAGCAACTCTTTGAACGTGGATATGAGGTTGGTAAGTTCATCCCTATCGTGGAACATCCACTTCCACCTAAGCCTGTAGATATTGCGGACAACAAAGAATCACGCAAAGACTACAGGAGGAGAGCAGCAGAGGTAATGAACCTCAATGCTGCATCATTCAAGAAGTCATGTCGAACACGCATGACGATGGAAGCAGCTAAGTTATTCAAGGATAAGAAAGAGTTCTTCATTCCTTGGTCTTTTGACTATCGCGGAAGAGCTTATCCAATCCCTGCTTTCTTAACTCCTCAAGACACTGACTTCGGTAAGTCATTGCTGAAGTTTAGTGAGGAGTCATACATGACACCTGAAGCTGAAGAGTGGTTAGCTTTCCAGGTAGCTACTAGCTACGGTCTAGATAAAGCACCTATGCATGAACGTATGCAATGGGTAGCTGAGAACGATGAGGTGATATCTGCTGTCGCACTAGACCCTATTGGAAACCTACATCTTTGGGAAGGTGTAGAAGAACCGTGGCAATTTCTTGCTGCGTGTGATGAATACCACCACTGTGTAATTACTTGTGATCGAACTTTTACTAGCTTGCCAGTTGCGGTTGACGCTACCTGCTCAGGGTTACAAATCCTTGCCGGACTCTGCCGTGACGCAAGCACTGCGAGACTCGTCAATGTCCTGCCGTCCAGTCGGCCACAGGACGCCTATGCCGTCGTTGCAAAAGCCGCCTGTCCCGATGTACCCGAATGTGTACAACCATACATGGACAGGAAAACAGTTAAACGAGTCGTAATGACTGTTCCTTATAACGCTAAACCCCATTCCAACCGTGGATACATTCGTGATGCACTAAAGGAGAAAGGTGTAGAGGTTGATAAGGATGACTTAACTGCAACTGTGAAGGCTGTCAGAGACGCCATGGACAGGGTTGTCCCAGGTCCTATGGCTGCCATGAAATGGATAGAGAGTGAGGTTGCTAAAGCAATCAAGAGAGGAGCGACAGAGCTTGAGTGGGTCACACCATCAGGCTTTGTTGTCGTTCAGAAACTAAACAAGAAATTGTGGAAGCGTGTACAACTGCAGCTGCTAGGCAGCGTGGTTAACATCCGTGTAGGAACAAAAGACAGCGACAAGGTAGATATAAACCACCACAGGAACGCTACTGCTCCTAACTTAATCCACTCGCTTGATGCATCTCTACTTCACCTATCTGCACTACGCTTCGACGCTCCGATTTCACTCATACATGACTCGGTTCTATGTCGTGCTACTGACATGTCTTCTTTATCATCCATCGTTCGCGAGGTATATATGCACCTCTTCGCTGAACGTTCCTACTTGGAAGAGTGGGCTGAACAAATAGGTGCTGAAACTAAACCGCCGATTATCGATGATCTGAAACCAGAGTCGGTGATTGAATCTACATATTTTTTCTGTTAATGGCACGAAACACTATTGTCACCAAAGAGCCTGTAGTCCTTGAAGGATTCCAGGCAGTATTGAAGCCAAGCAAGTATGGCTATTCACTTGCAACTGTTGTCGATCAGGATATGGTCGATCAACTTGAAGAAGACCGCATCGAAACACTTAAGTGGTGCGAGAGTAAACTTAAAAATCCCAAGCGTTCTGTGCTGAAGCCTGAACCATGGGAGGAGGTAGCTGATGGAGCATATAAGGTCAAGTTCTCATGGAATGAAGACAACAAGCCACCTGTGGTTGACACTGAAGGAACTCCAATTACAGACGAATCAACACCTCTATATTCTGGATCAAGGGTCAAGGTCGCGTTCTATCAGAAGCCATACATTCTTAAGGATGGTGTTACTTATGGTACTTCGCTTAAATGCGTTGGTGTGCAGATTGTCTCTCTCAACTTTGAAGCAGGAGTTGACACAGGAGACATGAGCACTGATGACGTAGCTGCTCTCTTTGGTAATACGCAAGGGTTCAAAGCCAATGAACCTAACGTCACGGTCAGTCCTGATGAAGACGAGGTTGACTTCTAGATGACAGTCACAACTGAAGATGGCGGACGCCAGAACCTTTTTGCAAAAGAACCACCAATGGAGATTATGGAAGTACATGAAACTCACAATGAGCGTGCGGAACGCTTGAACGGACGCCTGGCAATGATGGGTGTCATCGCTGCACTTGGTGCATACGCATTGACAGGACAGATCATTCCCGGTATTTGGTAATGGCATTCAGATCAGGACTTGAAGAAAGAGTCGCTGATCTTATGATTAACTTGGGTGTGAAGTATGAGTATGAATCAACAAAGGTCCCGTACCAGATTCAACACAACTACACACCTGACTTTTTATTGCCAAATGGTATATTTCTAGAATGTAAGGGTTATTGGGATCCCGAGGACAGGCGCAAGATCAAAGCTGTAAAGCAACAGAATCCTGAGCTTGATATTCGTATGGTCTTCCAGACTCCTTACAATAAGATCTCAAAGAAATCAAAGACTACATACGCACAATGGTGCGATAAACATGATATACCCTGGACAAGCTTCACAACAATCCCAGTTGAATGGCTCGTCTGAATTCATAAGACACGACGCATGTACAGAGTGTGGCTCATCAGATGGTAAAGCTGTCTATACAGATGGTCACACTTATTGCTTTGTGTGTCACACCCATACAATTGGAGACGAACAACCTGTTGTTGTTCACAATCATCATTTCAGGATGAGTTACATAGGGTCAGCCGGACGGCTGCACAAACGTAATATCTCCGAGAAGACCTGTGAAAAGTATAAGATTTACAGGGATGGAGACAAACTAAGATTCTATTATCATAATTCCAATGGCTTACCTATCGGCGCGAAGATTCGCACAGCTAGTAAGGACTTCTCCTACGAAGGTGAGTCGGACGGATCTTTCTTTGGTCAACACTTATGGAAAGGTTATGGTAAGCGAATTATCATTACTGAGGGAGAGCTTGATGCTGCAACGTATTATGAGTACATGCCGGGATGGGACGTTGTCTCACTTCCGACAGGAGCAGCAGGAGCAAAGAAATCAGTACAAAAAAACTTCGAATTCTTGCAAGGATATGAAGAGATTGTCCTTTGGTTCGATAATGATGAACCAGGTCAGGAGGCTGCAAAAGCTGCTGCTGGTGTGTTACCTCCTGGCAAGGTTTTCATCGCCCGCCTAGAGGCTTACAAGGACCTCTCAGACGCATGGCAAGCGAACGATCGTAAGGCAATTGATGATGCATTCTGGGCGAAACAATCATATCGACCAGACGGCATTGTTGAAGGCAAGAGTTTACTTGAATTAGTTACTACACCACAAACACCATCGGATCATGACTATCCCTTTCCAGGACTTAACGTCAAATTACACGGTATTCGATACGGAGAACTTACAACGATCACTGCTGGCAGTGGCATTGGCAAATCCAGCTTCTGTCGGGACATTGCAACTCAGTTACTACAAAAAGGAGAACGGGTTGGTTACTTGGCTCTCGAAGAGTCCAATCGTAGAACCGCTCTTGGATTGATGTCAGCTGCGGTGGGTAAGTCACTGCACCTTGGAGAACATACCCATGAAGAACTCACGTCTGCGTTCGATAAGACACTGGCTAATTGGAGCCTCTATTTGTTTGATGGTTTCGGCTCCTATGACCCTGATGTTATCTATAATCGGATTGAGTATCTGGCATCGGGTCTCGACTGCAAGATCATCTTCCTCGACCACCTCTCCATCCTCCTCAGTGGACTGGACGGAGACGAACGACGAATGATCGATACGACCATGACTAAGCTCAGGTCATTGGTAGAACGAACAGGCATTTCACTATTTCTCGTCTCACATCTGAGGCGATCTATTGGAGATAAAAATCATGAAGAGGGAGCAAGAGTCACGCTCGGACAATTGCGCGGATCTGCTGCAATCGCTCAACTCAGCGACTCGGTCATTGGATTGGAGAGAGATCAGCAATCCGGAAAAGATGGAGGTATTACGACTGTTAGAGTCCTTAAAAATCGTTATTCTGGCGAAACTGGTGTAGCTTGTACACTCGCGTATAACTTAGAAAACTGCAAATTTGAGGAAACAGAAGGTGAAAAGGAATTCGACCCGACAACAGATTTTTGATTACGACTCTTTTGAAGAGAAACTCGCTCGACCAAACCCACCTACGGAAGAGGCAATTAAACGTGCTCAATTCGTGGATAAGACCTACGTATGGAAACAGAAGTGAGCCTAATTTTTGACCTTGAAACTGATGGATTACTAAAAGATGTTTCTACCATCCACTGCCTTGCTATTTATGACATCGATACAGAAGAAACTTTCTCATATAACGACACGGGCAATGAAGAACCTGTTGTACGTGGGATACAACGACTTGCGGATGCTGATTGCATCATTGGTCACCACATCATTGGGTATGACATTCCTGTTCTTCGGAAACTATTCCCTTGGTTTATTTCTCCTGGGACTGTCATTGACACTCTTTTACTGTCTAGGCTTTACCACGCCGACATGATGAAGCTAGACAAGAAACATAACTGGAAGCATATGCCACCACAACTATATGGCAGACACTCACTTGAATCATACGGATACAGACTAGGTGAATTTAAAGGTTCATTCGGCAAAAGCACTGATTGGCAAAATTGGAGCCAAGAAATGGAAGATTATTGCATACAAGATGTTCACGTTACCACCAAACTTTGGAAACACTTTCAACCTTACCTGAGTGGGTCTCGTTAGAGCACCAGGTACAACAATTACTTACTGAACAGGAGATTCATGGATGGAGATTTGACGAAGCTGCTGCATGGAAACTTACATCTTCTCTCTCACAAGAGCTTCGAGAGATTGAAGAGGCACTACGACGGAGACACCCTTACGTCGGAGGAGCAGAATTCACTCCGCGCCGAAATAATCGGACGCAAGGATATGCGGAGGGTGCACCCTTTACTCGACTGAAAGACCTTAATTGTACTTCGAGAGATCACATCGCATGGATATTAACAACACACTATGGTTGGACTCCGACCCAGATGACAACTACTGGGAAGCCAGTCGTAGACGAAGTTATTCTGACCGAGATTGGATCAGAGATCAGTATGCAGTTTGCGAGATGTTTGACGGTAACGAAAATGCTTGGGATGCTCTCGAACGGCACGAACGCCTGGCTGAAGCTGAGTACGAATGACCGGATACATCATCACTGCAGTGTTAGCACGAGCACACACAGATGCGCCCATCGAAACCCAAACTTGGCGCAAGTACCTTCAGATGAAAGATTCAGACAACTATTCATTCCGTCAAAAGGCTTGGTCATGTGTGGCGCTGACCTATCTGGCATTGAGCTTAGGATGTTATCTCATTATCTTGCTAGGTGGGACTCCGGAAGGTATGCGGACATCCTCCTCAACGGAGACATTCATCAAGTCAATGCTGATAAAGTAGGCGTCACAAGATCACAAATTAAGACAATTTCATACGCCTTTCTGTATGGAGCTGGCGATGAAAAGATCGGACACAGTTATGACAAACAGCTATCTTCCGCGAAAGCGAAGAAGAAAGGAAAAGAGATTCGTGCCGCGTATGTTGACGCAATTGATGGACTCAGTGATCTCCTCGATGCAGTTAAAAAAGCTGCGGAGCGTGGATTTATCAAAAGCATCGATGGTCGAAAAATTGCGTTGGATTCGCCGCATAAAGCGCTGAACTTCCTGCTCCAGTCAGGAGCCGGTGTCGTCGCAAAGCGGTGGATGGTCATCAATAACAATCACATTAAACAACTAAACCTGTGCTGCTCACAGCTTGCATTCGTGCACGATGAATTGCAGTTCGAGGTTGATCCAAATCATGCACAAGACTTATGTTCATCCTTGGTACTTGCAGCTACAAAAGCTGGAGAGTACTACAACATCCGCTGCAGGATTGATGCAGAAGCCACCACTGGAAAAAACTGGAGTGAAACCCACTAATGCTATACGGAAAGACAAACGTTAAGGTTGCAAAACCTGCAAAGAAAACACGACAAGGCAATGGACGCAGTAGCAAACCATCGCACGGGAGGAAACTAAAGCGAGGACAAGGATGACTAAACTCCTGATCGACGCTGACTATATTGTTTACAAAAGCTGTGCTGCTGCAGAGTTTGATATTGACTACGGCAATGATGTAATTGTTGTCGGATCTAAATTCAGCGAGGCGTATGCCAACACTATTAAAGATATCAATCGTATTAAATCCGGTTTCTTTGATGCTGATGTCGTTCTTTTCTTTAGTGATTCTATTAACTTTAGGAAACGTGTTGACCCAGCGTACAAAGGTCACCGCAACCGCAAGAAACCCTGTGGTTACAAGCGAGTAATTAACAAGCTCCACGATGACTATAAAGTAATCATCATGCCTGAGCTAGAAGCAGATGACGCCATGGGTGTTTATGCAACATCGAATGATGACTGCATTATCTGCTCGCCAGACAAGGACATGAAACAGATACCAGGCAAGCTGTTCAATCTGGACAAAATGTTCACAATCACCAAACAAGACGGCTGGCAATGGTTCTTGATTCAAACACTATCAGGCGACCAAACTGACGGTTATTCCGGTGCACCAGGGTTCGGTGTAAAAACTAGCGCAAAATTTTTTGGCGAAAACGGATACACTTGGAATAGCGTTTTGGACGCATTTATTCAAAAAGGTCTCACAGAAGAGGATGCTTTGAAGAATGCACGACTTGCAAAGATCTTAACTGTTGAGGACTACAACAATGGACCTATCTTATGGTCTCCCACCGATGCCTACGACTGAAATTTCAATAGAACAACAATTTAAGCTAAGGCGAATTGCTGACTTACTTGAACGTGATGTCACAACTAAAGCTGATATCATTCCCTTATTTTTAGATCTACAAAAGACCAACTTTATCTTGACCAACAACATTGGTCAACTACTCAAAGCATGGACAATCCATCCCACTACACCCGAGGATCTATCGAAGTCTGGGACTTCATTAGAGACCAAGGACTAAATTACTTCCGCGGCAATGCTATTAAATATATTTGCAGAGCCGGTTTCAAAAGTCCTCACTCAGAGATTGAGGACCTTAAAAAGGCTATCCACTACCTTGAGAATGAATTACACCACACACTGTCAGAAGATGAGTCTAAGCGACCAAGCAATACAGTTCCGATCAGCCTATGGAATCCAGAACTCGACGGAGAACCGGACTATGCAACTGGATTTGATCGCTGAAGAGTACAGCGAACTTTGTTATGCACGAGGTAATGAAGGTTACGAGCAAGAACTAAAAGAACTAGCGGACCTTGTATATGTCTGCTTCCAATATGCAGAGAACATGGAATGGGATCTTGAGGAAGCCATGGATCGTGTTCATAAATCAAACATGTCGAAGCTTGGCTTAGACGGAACACCCATCCGCCGCAAGGATGGAAAGGTCTTGAAAGGACCGAACTATCAACCACCTAATTTGAAAGACTTGGTCGAATGAGAGAACTAATTTCTAGAACTGGACGTGTACAAAGTTGGATTGATGATCCGACTGGACGTTTACCCGTGTCGTGCACGGTATTTGTGTGTGACAATGAAATGGAGGGACCAAATGGAATCGAAGCCAGTTGGCGATTTGCTTCCCATGCTCTCCGAAATGGTGCAGGAGTTGCAGTACATCTATCGCGACTCGATCCCAAGGGATACGAGAGACCATCAGGTGTCGTTGCGTCTGGTCCTGTTTCATTTGGGAGAATCCTATCAGCTCTTAACGAAACTCTCCGAAGAGGAGGCAAGTACAAGAACGGTGCGATAGTGCTCCATCTGGACGCGTCGCATCCGGATATTGATGAGTTCATTACCGCTCCGCGAGAAGTGCTCCCATGGGTAAAGCGTTGTGTGAATATCACTCAAGAGTGGTGGGATGATATGGACATCATCACGAGACAAAAATTACTGAAAGCTATCAAAGCTGGTGATATCTGGCTGAACAAAGTTAAGTATGAAGGAAACAAAAGAATCCGTGGAAATGTATGCCTTGAAGTGTACTTGCCATCCCGAGGGACCTGTCTGCTACAGCACGTTAGCCTTGGAGCATGTTCATTCGATGAAATCCCTACTGCTTTCATGCAAGGGATGTCAGAACTTTGTGAACTCCATGCAGAAACAGGTGTTGGAGAGACTGGAGAATACCTCAGTCCTACCGAGGATCGACAAGTTGGACTTGGAGTGTTGGGTCTCGCAAACCTCTTGCGAAAGTACGGTGTCACATACGAACAGTTTGGACGAGCACTTAAGCAGTTCTTGGCAGGAGTAGAGAAAGCAACAGTTGCTTATACCTTGGTGAAGAAAATTAACCAGGGCATCCAGGATGCTGCAGGTATTGCTCGTCGTTACAACATGGTGCGAGCCTTTGCAATCGCTCCCACAGCGTCTTGTAGCTATCGCTCAAAGGACTCTGATGGTTATACCTGTACACCTGAGATTGCACCACCTATTGCACGGACAGTTGACCGTGACTCCGGCACCTTTGGTGTCCAGACATATGACTATGGCGATGTAGAAATCGCTAGTGAAGTTGGTTGGGAAAACTATAAAGCTGTCGCTGACGGCATCATGGAACTCTACCAACGCAGTGGACTTCTACACGGTTACTCATTTAATTGGTGGTCTGATATGACTGTCATGGATAATGAGTTCATCGAAGAGTGGCTACGGTCTCCACAAACATCGCTGTATTACAGCTTGCAGGTGATGGGTGATGTTCAAGATAAATCAAATGCGTATGCTGCTTTGGATGAAGCTGACGTTGATGATTACTTGAGCAGCATCCTTGAACCTGAGAAAGAACTTGAATGTGACTGTGCAGAATGAACCCTTATCAAAAACTAATGGCGCGTAAGCGCAAATGGACACCAGTTAAACCTACAGCTGGTGTCTGCAAGGAAGGTGCGGAGGAAGCTATCTATCGCGCTCTTGCATTAAGGCATATGGAATTACCTGTCGGAGATTTTATTACCGATGCTCTATCCACTGACATACCAGAAGTCTCAAGAGAGATACTCATCCACAATGTACGGGATGAAGAGAACCACGACCTGGCACTCGGTTTCATTGCCGATGCTTACGGCGTTGATGAAAAAGCTGAGAAGGAAGCGATGGCGCTACGAGAAGCGTGGGTGTCGCATCCAGATCACACGGTACTCAAAGCAATGGTTGCCGAGCGTGCGATTTTCTTCGTACTACTCCCATTCTTTCGATTTAATGGTGACGCTGCAATGCGTACAACCTCTGCGGACATAAGCAGAGATGAACAAATACATGTGGCGACTAATAGCCTTGTGTGTGCTGAGCTTGGACTCGTTCCTTCTCAGTCCCTGGATAAGCTACGCAAGGCAACTATTAACTGGGTGATGCAACCGCTGTCCGCTACAGCAACTGATAAATATCTGAACAAAAAATTTTGGTTGGATTCCAGTGACCGGCTGATGTATGAAGGTAAAGCACCTGAACTATCTGCCACTAAGTCTGCTCGGATGCCAGCATTCTTTGAGCATTCTAATGTCAACCTCCCACAATATGCTTAATCTCCTAGAGACTGTTGGCCTGCATTCACAGCAGGTACTTGAGTCTTTAGAAGAAACTTTTCCACCCGTTAACCCTACTCCTGACATGCCGATTGAACAGATCATGTATCGAGCTGGTCAACGTCATGTTGTGGAGTGGATCAAACAACAAATGGAGCAAGATTAATGTGTTTTGGAGCACCAACACCTCCTCGTCCACCAAAGCCACCGCCGCTTCCTCCTGCACCCGCACCTCCACCGCCGCCACCGAAGCCTGCACCTGCACCTAAGCAGACGCAGCCTGTTGGCTCGCAGCCGGACTTGCGAATAGGTGCACAGAAGAAAGCATCTACACAAAAGAATAGAGTTACATCTAGTTCTCTACGAAATACACTGAACATCAGTGGCAATGAGGGAGGATTGAACTCATGAAGGCGAGGTTACGATATAACGAACTACAGAGTGAACGTCAGCAGTTCCTTGACATCGCTCATGAATGTTCTCAGCTAACGCTGCCTTACCTAATCAAACGTCAAGACGATAATTCTCAGCACAAACCACTGAAAACACCTTGGCAAAGTATTGGAGCCAAAGCAACAGTGACATTAGCATCTAAGTTGATGCTAGCTTTGCTACCTCCACAGACTAGCTTCTTCAAACTGCAAGTCAGAGATGACAAGCTGGGTGAAGAGATAGATCCACAGATTCGTAGTGAACTTGACCTGTCATTTTCCAAGATGGAGAGGATGGTCATGGACTCTATCAATGCATCTAACGATCGTGTTGTAATTCACCAGGCTATCAAGCACCTCGTTGTAGGTGGTAACTCTCTTATCTATATGGGTAAAGATGGTCTGAAGAACTACCCACTCAATCGTTATGTAGTGGACCGTGATGGCAACGGTAATGTCATCGAGATTGTCACGAAGGAACTTATTAGTCGTAAACTACTTGGTCTTTCTACACCGTCTGAAACTAAACCTAATGAGGTTAGTGCTGGTGGTGGACTAAATGCCAAGACAGGAACGAACACATATGAAGACGACTGTGAGGTGTACACCCACGTCAAACTAGACAAGAGCAACGGACGCTGGACATGGTATCAAGAGGCTGAAGATAAGCAGCTACCTGATAGCCGTGGTACATCGCCTAAGAATGCATCACCTTGGCTGGTTCTTAGATTCAATAATTTTGATGGTGAAGCCTACGGTAGAGGCAGAGTAGAGGAGTTTTTAGGAGATCTTAAATCCCTCGAAGCACTCTCTCAGGCACTCGTAGAAGGCTCTGCAGCAGCCGCTAAGGTTGTTTTCCTTGTCTCACCATCTAGCACTACTAAACCACAGACTCTGGCGCAAGCTGGCAACGGTGCAATCATTCAGGGTAGACCTGATGATATTGCTGTTGTTCAGGTTGGTAAGACTGCTGACTTCAGGACTGCATATGACATGGCTAATCAGCTGGGTCAACGCATCCTTGATGCATTCATGGTCCTAAATGTCAGACAGTCTGAGCGCACCACTGCAGAGGAGGTACGTCTCACACAACTCGAACTCGATAGTCAACTCGCTGGATTGTTCAGCCTGCTAACAGTTGAGTTCCTTAAACCATATCTTGATCGTACGCTGATGGTACTGCAACGCAGTGGTCAGCTACCCAAACTACCTAAAGGTATTGTCCGACCACAGATCGTGGCTGGTGTCAATGCATTGGGTCGTGGTCAAGATAGGGAATCACTCATCCAGTTCATTACAACCATTGCCCAGACCATGGGTCCAGAAGCTATTCAGAGGTTTATCAATCCTGATGAATACATCAAGCGTCTGGCTACCGCACAGGGTATTGACGTGTTGAACCTGGTCAAGAGTATGTCTGACATCCAAGGTGAGATGCAGAAACAGCAGCAAATGGCAGCTCAGCAAGAGCTGGTTAAGCAAGCTGGTCAATTTGCATCAGCACCGATGTTAGATCCAAGTAAAAATCCACAAGCACAGGAGATGATAGATGGATTCACCCAAGGCGTCGGCCAAACGAACCCGAACCCGGAAGGTGGAGCAGCCACCTAATGAAAAGGTAGAGCTGACTGTAGAAGAACCTATCCAGCCTGAAAATAAGTATGCACCTAAGCCTAAGATTGGTGCTAATCGTCCGAAGAATATGGTTACTACTGTCGGACTTGGAAACCTTAAAGTAAATACAGTTAATGGCTACACTGACGTATGATCCCACTCCAGCTGATCAGCCTGAATTTAATGAAGCAGAACAAGAAGCACTAGCAATTGGTGAGGCTGCTGCTAAGGAACAAGAAGCTGCATATGCTGGTAAGTTTAAAGATGCAGAAGAGCTTGAGAAAGCTTACATCGAACTACAAAAGAAACTTGGAGAAACCAATGAAGATGAGAGCCTGCGGGAGCAAGAAGAAACCTCCGAAGAAGAAGTAGAATCAAACCCTGCTGTTGATCTGATCAACGAAGCATCACAGTTGTATGCAGAGAAAGGTGAGCTGACTCCTGAAGTGATGGAACAGTTCACCTCCATGTCTAGTACAGATCTGGTTAATGCATACATTGAGATGCAAGGTAACCTACCTCAAGCTGAGTCACCTGACTTAACTGATAGTGAGGTGAATCAGATTCAGAACTCAGCTGGCGGTGAAGATGGTTACAACCAACTGATGGCGTGGTCTGGTGAGAATCTAGACCAAGCTGATATCGATGCCTTTGATGCTTTAGTGGAATCAGGTAATGCACGACTCATTCGTCTTGCTGTGTCTGGTCTCCGTTCAGAGATGGAGAAAGCTGTTGGTTTTGATGGTGAGATGGTTACTGGTCGTGCGCCTAATCAACCTGCTGACGTGTTCCGTAGTCAAGCGGAAGTCGTAGAGGCAATGAGTGATCCTAGGTATGACCGTGATCCTGCTTACCGTAATGATGTCTTTGAGAAACTATCACGTTCTGATATCAACTACTAATGTCTAAGAATGTAAGCCTGAAGATGGGCAAACATAAATCCCGTAGCGGTGGTCTGACTGCTGCGGGTCGTCGTAAGTACAACAGGGCGACTGGCTCAAACCTGCAAGCACCACAGCCTGGAGGAGGTCCACGTAAGCGGTCCTTCTGTGCTCGTATGTCTGGTGTAAAAGGTCCGATGAAAAAACCTAACGGCAAGCCAACCCGTAAAGCATTGGCACTCCGCAAATGGAAATGTTAATTATGGCTAGAACAAGTAAGTCAACACCTAAGAAGAAAGATAAACTTAAAGCAAAGCTCAATCCATACCTTAAAGGTATCTTGAAGAAGACGCCAATGGGTGAAGACCCAAAGAAAGGCGGTCGTCCTTACACACCACCTGGTAAAACCAAGATGGATGGGACACCACTGGCTAAACGTAAAAAGAAAAAGAGGAGTGCCTGATGGCTAAGCAAGGACTTTATGCAAACATCCACGCTAAGCGTAAGCGTATTGCTGCTGGTAGTGGAGAAAAAATGAGAAAGCCTGGTGCGAAAGGAGCACCAACAGCTAAGAACTTCAAGCGTGCAGCTAAGACTGCCAAGAAAAAGTAATTAATTGTGGTGGGTGGGTTGGTTCTAAACATACTTAATTTACATGACCGCATTAATTCAACAGCAGTCTCGTTCTAATTGGGATGAGTTCTGCAGCTGGGTAACCAGCACTAATAATCGGTTGTATGTTGGTTGGTTCGGTGTCCTTATGATCCCGACACTTCTGGCAGCAACCATTTGTTTTATCACTGCATTCGTTGCAGCACCACCAGTAGATATTGATGGAATCAGAGAACCAGTCGCAGGCTCCCTCCTTTATGGAAACAACATCATATCGGGAGCCGTCGTTCCGAGCAGCAATGCCATCGGACTACACTTCTACCCAATTTGGGAAGCTAATTCACTTGATGAATGGCTCTACAACGGAGGTCCATTCCAGCTTGTCGTTTTCCACTTCCTCATTGGTATCTATTCTTACATGGGACGAGAATGGGAACTTAGCTATCGACTAGGTATGCGTCCCTGGATCTTTGTTGCTTACTCAGCTCCAGTTGCTGCAGCTTCTGCAGTCTTCCTTGTGTACCCATTTGGACAAGGATCTTTTAGTGATGCTATGCCTCTAGGTATCAGTGGAACATTTAACTATATGCTCGTTTTCCAAGCCGAACACAATATCCTCATGCACCCATTCCATATGCTTGGTGTCGCTGGTGTATTTGGTGGCGCTCTCTTCTCAGCTATGCACGGAAGTCTCGTCACATCCTCGCTTATTAGGGAAACTACCGAGCAAGAATCCCACAACAATGGATACAAGTTTGGTCAAGAGGAAGAGACCTACAATATCGTTGCGGCTCACGGATACTTTGGACGACTAATTTTTCAATATGCTAGCTTTAACAATTCTAGGTCACTGCATTTTTTCCTCGCAGCATTCCCAGTTATTGGTATCTGGTTTACCTCCCTCGGCGTCAGTACCATGGCTTTTAACCTCAATGGATTCAACTTCAATCAATCCATTAATTCGAGTGAAGGTCATGTGGTAAACACCTGGGCAGATATTCTTAACCGTGCCGGTCTTGGCATGGAGGTGATGCACGAAAGAAACGCACACAACTTTCCATTGGACCTTGCTACATACAAGGCTCCAGCGATTGGATAATAGCCAACAGCAGGGTGCAAGTCCCTGCCTCGCTATTGGTAGAGCCGCTAAGGCGATAACTCTACCGTGCACGGTAATGAAAAGACCTTAACATTTTCAATCAAAAAATTTTGCTAGCAAGAGAAACGATAACTTTTTACTTTAACTATAATAATGGCTAATTCAGTTATTACTCCAATTGGTTCTATTAATCAGAACCCATCAACTCTTAACCTTACCCAAGGTGGAGCAAACTATGATGCCAAGTACGCAACTTATCTGAAGCTTTTTTCAGGTGAGATGATCAAAGCTTACGAGTCTGCATGTATCGCCAAAGGTACTGTCCAGTCTCGTACCCTGCGTAACGGCAAGTCCCTGCAGTTCATCTACACGGGACGTATGGAAGCTGGCTACCACACACCTGGAACTCCGATCCTCGGATCCGGTGATCCTCCGGTGGCTGAGAAGACGATCATCATGGATGACCTCCTCGTGGCTTCTGCATTTTTGTATGAGCTTGATGAGACACTTGCTCATTACAGCCTGAGGTCTGAGATCTCTGCAAAGATCGGTCATGCTCTTGCTGAGTCCTATGACAAAAAGATCTTCCGCATGATCGCTAAGTCCGCTCGTGACGCTAGTCCTATCACTGGCGAACCCGGTGGTTCACAGATCAACCTTGGCTCTGGCAATCAACTGAATGCTCAGGCTTTGGTCGATGGCTTCTTTGAAGCTGCTGCAATCCTTGATGAGAAGAACGTACCTTCTGCTGGACGTTTCGCTGTGCTGTCTCCTCGTCAGTACTATGCGTTGATTTCGCAGGTCGACACCAACATCCTCAACCGGGATTTTGGCGCTTCTCAAGGTTCCTTGAACTCTGGTGAAGGTCTCTATGAGATCGCTGGTATCTCTATCCGTCGTTCTAACAACCTGCCTTTCATGGCTGGTACTGTTTCTCGTGTCGATGGTGAGAACAACGATTACTCCGGTGACTTCTCCAACCACGCTGGCCTCATCTACATGCGTGATGCTGCTGCTGTTGTCGAAGGTATCGGTCCTCAAGTCCAGACCACAGGTTCGGACGTGAAGACAATGTACCAAGGTGACGTGGTGGTTGGGCGCTTGGCCATGGGTGCCGGTGTCCTTAACCCTGCTGCAGCCATCGAGCTTGTAGCTAGCTAATAGGAGATAAACATGGCTAATCCTGCATCTACATCCGGTAACAATGGTGTTTCCGGTTCCACATCAGGTATCAGTGGTGGCAACACAGCTATCCGTACCTCTGTTGCTAAAACCGCTAAAGGTTATGGCTCTGCTGTATCAGCATCTGCTGTCTATAGCGAGACTGCGTCTTTGCGTTTTGCTTATCCTGGTGTCGAATGCGATTCTCCTGCGCGAGATCGCTCCTAATTAACAAGGGAGTCTCTTCGGAGGCTCCTTTTTTTTAACCCTTATTGAGAATGATAATTAATGAATACAACCATTCAAACTGAGACCGAACTCTCCAGCGTCAACTCAATACTTGGGAGCATCGGGCAAGCACCTATCAGTCGTATCTATAACAACACTGATGGTGAGTTGACATATATAAACCCTGAGATCGCTTTTATCCATCAGCTCCTAATGGAGGTTAACACTGATGTACAGAATGAAGGATGGGTATTTAATCGTGAACTTAACTATCCACTCACACCGGATGCAAATGGACAGATCTATGTACCGGAGAATGTTCTCCGTATTGATATGTACGATAACGCTACTTATCGGACTACTGATTTTGTATTGAGAGGAGGCAAGGTATATGACAAATATAACCACACTTATACATTCGACTCACAAGTAAAGATCTGCTTTGATATTACTTGGAAGTGGGATTATGAAGAGCTGCCTTCGGTATTCAAGCGTTATATCACTCTACGTGCTAGCGGTCGTGCTGCTACACAGCTGGTTACCAACCCTCAGTTGGTACAGCTTTTAGGTACACAAGAGGCACAGGCTCGTGCTGCATGTTTGGAGTACGAATGTAATCAAGGTGACCACACTATCTTTGGTTCACCAGATGGATCAATGTATAGAAGCTATCAACCTTATAGAGCACTTGCACGATGAGCAGCATTTCACAGATTATTCCTAACTATGCAACTGGTGGTATCTCTGACCAACCAGACGAACTAAAGAAACCAGGTCAGCTAAGGGATTGTCTGAATGCTTACCCTGATCTTGTCAATGGTCTGTATAAACGACCTGGCTTTAAACTACTTAGTTCTCTGTACGATGAGTGTAATGGGAATATTCCACAACCACAGAATGGTACTTGGTTCCCATTTATTAGGCAGAACACAACCACTAAAACTCAAGAAAATTATTTGTTCTATATCAATCAGGCTGGTAGTTTCCACGCTTATGATATGGATGGTAATAATGTAGATGTATTTTATAGTCAAGAACCTCTTACAGCCAAGCAGATTAATGAAGGCAATATAGATTTTAGTCAACTATTAACTTGTGAACGCTATAATTATTTTTCACATGAGGATAACAATGGTCTGAAGGCTGTTACTGTTAATAACTTTACTGTTGTTACTAACCCTGAGAATGTTGTAACTACATCTACGTCTGATAACAAAAGACCATTTGAAGCATTTATTGAAATTACACAACTTGCTTATAATAGGGAATATCTTCTTGGTCTTGACCTACTAAATAATACTGCACCTAATGCCGAATATACTGTTGCTACTAAAGTCAACTTAATTGATGTAGTCAACACCCGTGAGTCTGTAAATAAAGATCCCTCTTGTCCTGGTACTTACCATCAAATTATTGAATTTGATGATACCTATGAATTTAGAGGTGGTCGGCGTGGTCAACAGGGTATGCGTATAGACATCAACACTACGGGTGTCCAGGTACAAGGCAAAGGTAATAATTTAAAATGCACCTATCGTACTAACCTTGACCTAATTTCTGGTGGTACTGGTTGGAGGGTAGGTGATCAGGTTCTTGTGTCACAGTCTGGTGATAAAGGTAAACCAAGACCAACTGGTGATGATATTTATTACATCATTGAAGTTACTGAAGTTAAAACTGTCTACTCTCCTAATCAGTATGCAATTACTGGTGTACAAACACCTAGCAGTGGTAGCACCGTAGTTACGATTAACGATGTACTGAATGATTTAAAAACACAGCTTACTGCTACTCCCTTGCTTGGCGCAAAAATAGACATTGTAGGTAATGGTCTGTATATCCACCATGACGAACCATTCACTATAAGCACAAGTGAAAAGGATTTAATGAATATCCTTAGTAATACAGACGAGGAGCAAGATAATCCTTATGTTGTCGTAAATAATGTATCCAGACTTCCTATCGAATGTAAGGATGGTCTTGTTGTTAAAGTTGCTAATGCGTTCTCTGATGATGATGACTACTTTGTTCGGTTTGTTTCTAACTATGGAGAAGTAAGTTCCAGTAATATCGTAGCTGCAACAGGTTATTGGGAAGAGGTAGCAGAGCCTGGTACTGAGACTATTCTGAACTCAGCGAATATGCCTCATGTCATTATATTTGCTACCAATAATGGTGTGCCATGTTTTGTCGCATCTTCTGTTGACTACAGCGATAGGACTTGTGGAACTGATGACTTTAATCCTAGTTTTGTCAATAAACCAATATCTAATGTTCACTTCTATAGGAACAGGCTTGTATTCCTGAGCGAAGAGAATGTTGTCATGTCAAGAGCTGGCGATCTATTTAATATGTTCCCTGCTTCAGCTCTTGGTGTAGCAGCTAGTGATCCTATTGACCTTAGTGTCTCTACTAACTTTAGCTCAGTTTTGCAAGATGCCATTGTTATTAACAGTGGTATGGTTCTGTTTAGTAAGTACCAGCAATTTAGACTAGATACATCTAATGACATTCTAAGTCCTAGTACTGCAAAGATCTCTGAAATCAGTAGGTATGAATTTGATACCGAGACTAGACCATTTGCTCTTGGAACTAACATTGGTTTCATGGGTTTATCTACAACTCATAGTACGTTCTATGAGTTAACGAATGTGTTTGATCAGGGTCCGGTTGATGTTCTCGAGAGAAGTAAGATTATTAGCAGAACGATTCCTAATGGTCTTAATCTAATTGCTGATTCTAAAGAAGCTAATGTTGTATTTGTAGGTAAGTTTGACTCTGATATTGTTTATGGATACCGTTACTTTTCAGAAGGTAACCAGAATAGCATTCAGACTTGTTGGTTTAGATGGCAGTTGCCTGGATCATTAGCTCAGCACTTCGTCATTGATGGTGACTACTATTGTGTTGTAGAGGATGATGATGGATTTAGTAAGTTCATCAAACTGCAATTAGACGCTCTGCCTACAGCAGGTCCGTTCTATGACTACTGGCAGGACGACCCTGTTAATACAGCAAGTACGCAGAAATCATATAAATTTAAACTTGACTTTCCTATTATCAATGTATTAAAAGCAGAGCAAAGTCAGTTTAGGTCTGACACCACAGCATCTCTTGTGGTGCATAGATGTAACTTTAACTTTGCCGACATTGGTAGTTATGAATTCCTTATATCTAGAGATGGTATGGATGACTACAAGGTCCTATATGAATCTAAATATATGGATGAATATACAGCTGATGAAGATCCTCTGGTAACGGAAATAGAAAGGACAGTTCCTGTTTATACAAGGAATACAAACCTGAACATGTCTCTTGAGTCTGAGTTTCCACATCCATTAGTTCTGCGTTCTATGAGATGGGAAGGAGATTATAATCAACGCTATTACAAACGTGTCTAAATTTATTCACCCATGTACATTGGAGGCTGCCTATCAGGTTGCCTCTCAGTTACGCGAGGATGACCGTAGAGAGTGCGAAGAGGGACATGGGATCATACCTACCATCCACATCCCTCTCGCCTCTACAGAAGGCTTCTGCGTATCATTCAACGTGCCTGACGGCAGGATTGCCGGTCTGGCTGGTATTCACAAGGATGGTCAGATATGGATGTTATGTACA
>OCZA010000183.1_pt1 | contig 22731 bp, 21 predicted proteins | sample 1539021 | NCBI WGS metagenome assembly OCZA01 (sample SAMEA2619376, study PRJEB22493) | marine metagenome | biome: marine biome (ENVO:00000447); feature: surface water layer (ENVO:00002042); material: "saline water (ENVO:00002010), including plankton (ENVO:xxxxxxxx)" | depth 5 m | reverse complement strand
ACACGTTAAATGAACTAGAGAAACACATTATATTAAATAAAGGGACTGAAGCCCCGTTCACTGGTGAATATAATAATTTTTCGTCAAACGGTTTATATATCTGTCGTCAATGTAATGCACCACTGTACAGATCTGATGATAAGTTTCAATCGAGCTGCGGGTGGCCAAGTTTTGATGATGAAATTGCTGGTGCAGTAAAAAGACTGCCAGATCCAGACGGCCGGCGAACCGAGATAGTTTGTGCATCATGTAACGGCCACTTGGGGCATGTGTTTTTGGGGGAAGGTTATACTGCGAAGAACATACGCCATTGCGTTAACAGCGTCTCAATGAAGTTTGTCTCCAAAATCAGAGAGACTGACTAGATTCGGTTAGAAGATTACTCCTCGGCAATAGTCGAAGGACTGGTTAATTGGTTCTTTTTTGAAATAAGTTTACCCAAAATTAAGCCCAATTCGAATAGTAACCAGGTCGGTACAGCTAGCATAATTTGAGATATCACATCAGGTGGTGTCATCAACATACCAACAATAAAGCACATTATTATCACATATGGGCGTTTAGACGATAATTTGTATGGGTCTAAAGCATTTGTCCAAGACAAGATAACGATTCCTATTGGGACTTGAAAACTAATACCAAATGCAAAAAAAAGCTTAAGTACAAAATCAAGATAGCTTCTTATATCTGGCATTAAGCTTATCCCGTCTGGTGCTATGTTAGAGAAAAAAGCAAAGATCAATGGGAAAACCAAGTAAAAGACAAATGCAATACCTGCGTAGAAAAGGACGATACTCGCCAAAAATAAAGGTACAACTATTATTTTTTCCTTCTTATATAAACCTGGCGCAAGGAATGCCCAAGTTTGATAAAGAGAGTGGGGCATGGTCAAAAATATTGCCGAAATAAGAGCTAGTTTGAACGGAGTCAGGAAGGGAGAAGCAACCTCAGTCGCTATCATTGTGATGTCATTAGGTAGCAGATTCCGGATCGGAGCTGATATATATAAATAGAGCTCTGCACTAAAAGGGATAATCGCAAGAAAAGCGATAAATATTATTAATATTGATAATAAGATTCTATTTCTTAATTCGATTAGATGCGCGATAAGAGGTTGCTTATCAAAGTTGGAGTTATCGTTTGGCATCTTTTTTATCCGATGACAAATCTTCCGTTACAGAATTTAGTTCTGCCTTAGTCTTTGCAATTTCTTGCATAACTTTTTCATTATGGAGTTGCTTTTTTATTTCATCAATACCGACTTCATTTTCAATATCGGAGCGAGCCGAGTTAATAAAATTTCGGAGTCGTCCAATCCAGAGTGTTATTGTTTTGATAGTTTCGGGTAGTCTATTAGGACCCATTACTATGAGAGTTAGCGTTGCAATGATTAGAATTTCAGAGAAACCGATATCGAACATTTAGTTAGGACTTATTCTGTTTTAAATTGAGCGTCTAATCACCCGCTTTTTCAGATTTATCTGATTCCTCTTTATTCTCGTCAGAGACTGCTTTTTTAAAATTTTTCACAGCTCCTCCGAGATCAGAGCCTATGTTCATGAGTTTCTTTGTCCCAAAAATTAGAGCGACTATAATCAAAATTATTAGTAATTCTTGCCAACCAAATCCCATTTTTAACTCCTAACTGCTTTATTATTCAATCAAAATTATTTGTTTAACGTGTTCTCAATTATCGCATCTATGTTGTAGTTTACCAATAACTCATCGTAAACAGTAAATAAGAACCAAAAACTCCTAAACTCAAACCAATAAGAAGATAGATATATTTTCTTTGGTTATTCGATTTGGAATTAGTTGATGAAGCATTTTTACTTGGTCCGTCAATTTTGTCTAAATTCTTTAGCGTTTGAAGGATTTCTTGAAGTGTCATTGGAACTTCAGAAATTTTCTCAATGATATCAGGGCCATTTTTTTTCAATTTTTTAATAATACTCTTAGGAGAATAACGATCTTTCAGCCATTGCTCTAAAAAAGGTTTTGCAGTGTTCCAGAGATCTAACTCCGGATAAAGTTGTCTACCCAAGCCTTCTATATTTAAAAGAGTTTTTTGAAGTAAAACCAAAGCTGGCTGAACCTCCATTTGAAAATCTCGAGCCGTAGCAAATAAATCAATGAGTATATGCCCCAAAGAGATCTCATTTAGAGGCCTCTGAAAGATAGGCTCACATACAGTTCGAACAGCACCAGTGAGTGCCAATACTGAGGTGTTTTTGGGTACCCATCCTGACTGAATATGCAACTCAGCTACTAATTGGTAATCACGTTGAAAAATCGCTAGTAAATTCCTTGCAATGTAATACTGGTCCTCATTTGATAACGAACCAATAATCGCGCAATCTATACCGATGTAGGTGGGTGAACGTGGGTTTGACGCGTCAACAAAAATATTTCCTGGATGCATGTCAGCATGGAAAAAGTTATGGTGGAGGACTTGAGTGAAAAAAATCTCCACTCCTCTCTCTGCTAAAAGTTTGAAATCTACATTAAGTGATTTTAATTTCTTTACATCTGTGACAGGAATTCCAACAATTCTATCCATGACAAGAACATTTTTTGAGGAAAACTCCCAATAAATTCTAGGAATATACAATAGGTCAGACTCTTCAAAATTAGACTTTAATACTGACGCATTCGCGCCTTCAGCCTTTAAATCGAGCTCACCCATAATTGTATTTTCATATTCTTTGACAACTTCAATCGGGTGAAGTCGTTTCGTATCTTCGCCAAATCTCTCTATCAGACTAGCTATTGCGTAAAGCAGTTTTAGATCTTTCTTAATTACACCCTCAATACCGGGGCGAACCACTTTGATTACAATATCTTGTCCATTTTTCAATTTTGCCGCATGAACTTGAGCAATGGATGCTGATGCCATTGGCTCACTTTCGTAAGATTTAAAGATGGCTTCTACACTCGAACCAAGTGAATTTTCGAGAATATTTTTAAACTCTTTTGAGCAGAAGGGAGGCACAGAATCTTGAAGAAGTAGTAACTCTTTCGCAATATCTGGAGGAATCAAATCAGGCCTAGTCGATAAAAGTTGACCAAATTTTACGAAGATCGGTCCTAACTCCTCGAGAAATTCTCTAAGGCGAACTGCTCTTGCTTTTTCTGGCGTCTTTAAAAAAACAGTGAAGAGAAAGAAGATCTTTATTCTTTTAGGGAGGCGAGCTTTATTTACAAACAAATCCAAGCGATGCTTTAACATCAATGAGATAATTTTTGTCAACCTGGCCGTTGCTATCATTGTTTATTTTGCTTATTTTCGCCGACAATCTGAGACTTTAATTTTTTAATCCTGGCCTCGAGCCTGTCAGCATTAGTTGCTAGATTCCTGATATTTGATGAAAGTTCAGTAAACTCATCCAAGCTTGGAACAATGTCCACCTCTTCTTGAATACTTTCAATCAGATTTTTAGTAACTTCTTGCCTTACCTTATTGTTTATCCTTATTAGTCCTATGAAGGTTTTACAAAAAAGCCGTGCAGGTATTTTGCCAATTATTTTCCCAAGAATCCCTTCCCAATCAATATCAAGTGATTTACCAATATCACCCAGTTTTTGTAGGGTCTTTAAATCGCCGCTAATGTTAAGATTAGCATCTGCCATGGCTGATTTAGGATCTTGATTAATTAGGGCTCTTAGTATTTCAATTAGTGATCCTGAAACTTGCACTGTTTGCTGTTTAGGATCCATATTGTTGATTTTTATGCCTTGTTCATCAACTGAAATAACCAATATGAAAGAAGGTTTGGTGCTCTCAATAACAATTATATTATCTATAAGCGATAACAATTTTTCGAATGTTTCTGGGTCTGTTTTCAGAGCAGAGTTCACTATTTTCTCTATCTGGTCAAGACCTTTAAGCTTATCTCTAGACAACATTTATGGCTTGATTCCTGTATGAATTGCTACAATTCCAGAAGTCATATTTAAGAACGAATTGTCGACAAATCCAGCGTCTTCCATCATCAACTTTAGTTCGTCTTGAGTAGGATGCATTCGAATTGATTCTGCCAAGTATTTATAGCTTGAGGAATCCTTTGCAAATATTTGACCAAGCAACGGAATGACTTTGAATGAATAATGATCATAAAGCTCTTTGACAAGTTTAGCTTTTGGTTTTGAGAATTCAAGAATCATTAGCTTGCCTCCTGGTTTAAGAACTCTCGCCATCGATTTTAGAGCTTTGTCTTTATCGGTAACATTCCTCAATCCAAATGCGATCGAAACTACATCAAAAGTATCATTTGGGAACGGTAAATCTTGTGCATCTGCCAGTGAGAATTTTGCATTATTGCTGAACCCTTGGTCGATTAAGCGATCTCTACCAATCTGAAGCATTTCATTATTAATATCAGAGACTACAACTACACCATTTGATCCCACAACCTTGCAGAATTTCATAGCTAAGTCAGCAGTGCCACTGGCAAGATCAAGGACCTTGTTTCCTGACTTTGCACCACACATCATTACTGCAATTTTTTTCCACGCTCTATGAATCCCTAATGACATCAAATCATTCATTAAATCGTAGTTTTTTGCCACTGAATTAAAAACCTCAGCAACTTTCTTAGTTTTTTCTGCTGTATTAACGGTTTCAAAGCCAAAATGAGTAGTTTTGTTTTCCATAAAGATCTATTTTTGAAATCTGCATTGTAACTACAATATATGCGATAAAGTAGTCATGTATTATAAGTACACAAATCAAATCATATTGGATGATCTACCGATATTACTTTGTTCTTTTATTTGAGCTCTAAGATTTGAGTATCGGGTAATCGAGATTGACTCTCTTTGGCGAGAAGTAAAAGGTAGTTCTTCCAATAAGCCTCGTAATTTTTTTTCAAGGCGAAAATGTAGTCCCAGGAATATATCCCTGAGTCATGACCATCATCAAAGACTAACTGTATAGCATACAGTCCTACTTTTTTAACATTAATGATGCGTACATTTTTCTTTCCATATTGAAGCACATGATCTGAAGGATGATGCCCTCTTACTTCAGCGCTTGGAGAGTAAACACGCAAATATTCAGCAGAAAGCGATATTCGATCTCTCATTTTATAAACAAGAGTTAGCTTGTCCTTCGCCTTTGAGACTATTATTTTTTCGGGTTTAAATTCAGACATTTTTTTCTAAATTTAAATCAAAGAATAAAACGACTTAAATCCTCATTACTGGCTAAGTCACTCAAGCTTTCTTCAACAAATTTTTTATCTATCACCACTGAATTATCATTTGAGCTACAGTCAGATGCATTAAAGGAGATCTCTTCTAATAAGCGCTCAAGTATCGTGTGCAAGCGTCTTGCCCCAATATTCTCTGTGCCCTCATTGACCTCGAACGCAATTTCTGCGATTTTTTGGGTCCCGTCCTCTGTAAATTCAAGTTGCAACCCCTCTGTTTTCAGTAACTCAATTTGTTGCCTTGTCAACGACGCATTAGGTTCAGTTAAAATACGCTTTAGGTCATCAATTTTGAGAGCATTTAACTCCACCCTTATAGGTAGCCTTCCCTGCAGCTCAGGTATTAAATCAGAGGGTTTGGATAAATGAAATGCGCCAGAGGCTATGAACAAAATGTGATCTGTTTTTATCATTCCGAATTTAGTCGAAACAGTACAACCTTCTATCAGTGGTAGTAGATCTCTCTGAACCCCTTCTCGAGAGACATCAGCACCTGAGGTTTTAGTATTTCTGCAAACTTTGTCTATTTCATCTAAAAAGACTATACCGTTCTGTTCAGCAGATTCTATGGCAGATGCTTTGACTTCTTCTTCGTTAATCAGCTTTGCTGCTTCTTCTTCTTTAATCTGCTTCAATGCATCTGCAACCGATATTTTTCTTGTCGTCTTTTTGTTTTTGCCCATATTACTGAACATATTTTGTAGTTGTGATGTCATTTCCTCCATCCCAGGTGGCGCCATTATTTCAACACCAACGGGCATTTGACTGAGCTCAATTTCGATTTCTTTTTCATCCAAAGCACCCTCACGCAATTTTTTTCGGAACACTTGCCTGGTGGTGGAATTTTTTTCTTGAGTACCTTCGGAGCTTCTTGCTGGTGGCAAAAGCGCGTCAAGTACTCTCTCTTCAGCTGCATCCAAGGCTCGTTGATCGACTTTAAGTATCTCCTTCTCTCTGCACTCTTTGACCGCAGTCTCGACAAGGTCTCTGATAATAGATTCAACGTCTTTTCCCACATAACCCACTTCTGTAAACTTCGTTGCCTCAACTTTCACAAAAGGAGCATTTGCAAGTTTAGCAAGTCTTCGAGCAACCTCTGTTTTGCCCACACCAGTTGGGCCTATCATTAAAATATTTTTTGGCGTTACTTCATTCCTGATATCTTCATCAAGTTGGGATCGACGCCATCTGTTTCTGAGCGCAATTGCGACAGCTCTTTTTGCATCATCCTGCCCAATGATGTGTTGGTTAAGCTCATGCACGATTTCCCTTGGAGTCATGTGTGACATTTTTTAAACCTCAAGATTAAGTTCTTCGATAGTAGTATTGTGATTTGTGTAGACACAAACATCACCAGCAATTTTAAGCCCACTCTCTACAATTTCTCTGGCCGATAGTTCTGTATTATTGAGAAGGGCGCGCGCAGCTGATTGAGCAAACGGTCCACCAGATCCAATAGCAATAAGGTCGTCTTCTGGCTGGATAACATCTCCATTTCCGGTAATTATCAGTGAGCTTTCTTTGTCAGCAACCGCTAAAAGAGCCTCAAGTCTTCGCAGCATTCTATCTGTTCGCCAGTCTTTCGCTAGTTCAACCGCTGCTCGTGTGAGATTTCCATTATGCTGCTCTAGCTTCTGTTCGAATCGCTCAAATAAGGTAAATGCATCCGCTGTTCCTCCTGCAAATCCAGCAATCACCTCGTCGTTATGAAGCCTCCGGACTTTTCGAGCATTTCCTTTCATAATCGTATTACCCAGACTGACTTGGCCATCGCCCCCTATAACCACTGACGAGCCGCGTCTGACGGATAGAATAGTTGTCCCTCTATATTGATCCATAAACCTTCTCCTTTACTTTTATTTGGGGTCATTTTAATTAATATCAACATGCTATTCGATTTATTCAAAATCAACTTTTTAATTTCACATATCCTAAGTGCTCTATTGTTAGTCGATAAATGAATTAGATTGCGCTTTGGTGAATAATTTTAATGAAGAAAAAGGTATATCCTTTGGTCTTATATTATTGTAACTTTGTCTATATAGATTTGATCTAAAAAAGAGGAATTTAGAAATGAAGTTAGATCTTAGCGATCAGACTTTGCTCACATCGAAGAACTATCTGAATGGGATATGGATAGATTCTGATGATGGAGAAGTTTTAAATGTTGATAATCCCGCTGATGGGAAAAGTTTTGCCTTCGTAGCGAAGTGTGGCAGAGCAGAAACTAGCCGAATGATAGATGCAGCTCACAAGGCTCAAAAAACTTGGTCAAAATCTTCAGTAAAAGAGCGCGCTAATTTGCTCAATAATTGGTTTGATTTAGTGATGGCTAATAAGGAAGATTTGTCAAAAATTCTGACTTTTGAACAGGGGAAACCAATCTCGGAGGCCAGAGCAGAGATAGTTTATGGGGCAAATTATATACAGTGGTTTGCCGAGGAGAGTAAGAGGGTATATGGAGATATTATCGCACCGCCAACCAACGATAAAAGAATAATGGTGATCAAACAACCTATTGGCGTTGTCGCATGCATAACACCCTGGAATTTTCCCAACGCAATGTTGACACGGAAAATTGCACCTGCCATTGCCGCCGGGTGCGCTGTTGTTTGTAAACCAGCAAATGCAACGCCTTTATCAGCACTAGCGCTGGTAATTCTAGCTGAGCGAGCAGGATTTCCGCCAGGATTGATAAATATTGTTACGGGCAATACAAATGAAATTGGTGCGGCAATGACCTCTAATAGTTTAGTTAGAAAACTAACTTTTACTGGGTCAACTCCTGTTGGTAAAAAACTCATAACTGATTGTGCTCAGACTGTTAAGAGGACATCAATGGAGTTGGGTGGAAATGCACCTTTTATTATATTTGACGATGCGGATATAGCTGAAGCGATAAAAGGAGTGATGATTTCAAAGTATAGAAACGCGGGTCAAACTTGCGTTTGTACAAACAGAATTTTGGTGCAAAACTCCGTTTATGATGAATTTCTATCCAAATTTAAAGCAGAGTGTGAAAACCTAGTGGTTGGAAATGGCTTAGGCGAGGAGACCACAATTGGCCCCCTTATCAATAGAAAGGCTGCGGCCGATGTTAAAGACTTGATAGAGGATGCAAAATCAAAGGGTGCAATTTCAGAACTTGGTGAAAATAATAATGCATATGGAGATTGCTATGTAGAGCCGACAATTCTCTCGAATATTAATACGAGTATGAGAGTATTCAACGAGGAAATCTTCGGTCCAGTAGCTCCAATTATCAAGTTTGAATCCGAAGATGAAGCAGTTGAGTTGGCAAACAAAACTGAATTCGGCCTAGCAGCTTATTTTTATTCCAGAGATATCGGCAGAATATACAGAGTTTCAGAAGCACTAGAGTTTGGGATAGTTGGCGTAAATGAAGGCATCATATCTAATGAAATGGCTCCATTTGGCGGTATAAAAGAATCAGGGAACGGTAGAGAGGGTTCCAAATACGGTTTAGATGACTATTTGGAAATAAAATATTTGTGTATCGGCGGAATAGACCAGTAGAGGCGAGAAAATGACTCATCTTATTTACCCCACCACTAATTTTAAAGCGATAGAGCAGATCTCAATCGATCGAGGAGAGGGCTGTTATGTATGGGATACCCATGGTAATCAATATTTAGAGGGTCTTTCTGGACTTTGGTGCACAGCGCTGGGATACGCGAATCAAGAATTGATAGATGTTACCGCGGAGCAGATGAAAAAGCTTACTTTCAGCCATATGTTTGGAGGTAAAACTCACAAAGTCGCAATCGAGTTATCAGAAAAACTGGCGAATATGATACCCATGAAAGATCCTGTGATTTCATTTGGAAATTCCGGTAGTGATGCAAACGATACGCACATTAAATTGCTGAGATACTATCATGAAGCTATTAAAAAACCAGAAAAGCGAAAGATTATTGCTCGAGAGCGCTCTTATCATGGCGTCACCGTTGCAGCCGCTTCTCTAACTGGACTACCGGTAACTCAGAATCATTTTGACCTGCCAGTTGATGCGCTAGGAATATTGAGAACGGATCATCCCCACTACTATAGAGGTAAGGTTGAAGGAGAAACTGAAATTCAATTTGTCGATAGAATAGTCGGCAACTTGGAGAATTTAATTATTGCAGAGGATCCTTCGACCATAGCGGCTTTTATCGCGGAGCCAATAACGGGCGCGAGTGGCGTCATAGTTCCACCGGACGGGTACTATGAAGGAATTCAAAATGTATTAGATAAATATGGAATCATGTTTTGGGCTGATGAGGTAATTACTGGATTTGGTAGGACAGGTAATGATTTTGGTTGCACCACAATGGAAATTAAATCTCCAGATATGATGACATTTGCAAAACAATTATCCTCTGCATATATGCCGATTAGTGCATCGGCGATTAGGCGAGATGTTTATGAGGCGATGATAGATCAGAGCGCTTCAGCAGGAGCGTTCGGTCATGGATACACCTACTCAGGACATCCGGTGGCCTGCGCCGTGGCCTTAAGAGTACTCGAAATTTATGACAGAGACGAAATCTTCGATCGAGCGTCAACTACAGGTAAATATCTTCAAGAGCAATTGAGTCAATTTTCTTCACATCCATTAGTGGGAGAGGTAAGAGGCAGCGGTTTGCTCGCAGCCTTGGAGTTAGTTCCAAATAAAGAGCTAAATCATCAATTCAAGGATGGCAAAGTCGGTGGAGTGGCTCAAAAAATGGCACAAGATAATGGCTTGTTGATCAGAACAGTAGCTGGCTCCAGCATTGGTATTTGTCCTCCGCTTATCATTACAAATAATCAAATTGATGAGTTGATTGATAAACTCGGGGATGCTCTCGATAAGACTTTTCAGTATTGTCAAACGTACAATCTTTTAACATAGTCGCTAGGCAGGTTACGGTCGCAGTAAATCTGAATAAATGATGAGTACGTGGCAATTAAAGTGATAAAACATAATTGTAAAGATAGTGAAATAACGGATGAGTCGTTTTTTCTTAATCGGCGAACTATACTTAAACAGTTGGGTTTTCTTGGTGGCACTTCTTTACTAGCGTCCTCTTCGTTTTCTAGCCCCAGCGAGAATTTGTTGTTAGGAAAAGAAATTGATTCATCAGGCTCTCTAAACTTCAAAAAAGCAGAACCTATCTTGGATGAATTAACTCAGGAAAAAAAAGCTGTTTCGCATAATAACTTTTACGAGTTTGGTAGCCAAAAACATCAACCAGCAGAGCTATCAAAAAATTTCAGGGTTAAACCGTGGAGTTTGAAAGTAACTGGTGAAAATAAAAGTTCAATTGAGCTTTCCTATGACGATTTATTTAATATGTTTGATTTGGAGGAAAGAATCTATCGATTGAGATGTGTAGAGGCGTGGTCGATGGTAATCCCTTGGATTGGCTTTCCACTCAGTAAACTTATTAACAAATTGGCTCCAACAACAAACACCAAATATGTCCGATTTCAAACCTTGTATAACCCTGAGCAGATGCCAGGACAAAAAAATTACTTTTTAGGTGGCGGTATAAACTATCCCTATGTCGAAGGATTAAGAATTGATGAGGCAATGCACCCGCTCACGATTTTAGCGGTTGGGCTGTATGGTAAAAGTCTTCCTCCTCAAAATGGTGCTCCAGTGCGTTTGGTTGTGCCATGGAAATATGGATTTAAAAGTATTAAATCAATCGTAGGAATAGATCTGATTCGTGAAAAACCGAACACTACTTGGAACTTATTAGCAGATAATGAGTATGGATTTTATGCGAATGTAAATCCTGAGGTAGATCATCCAAGGTGGAGTCAAGCATATGAGAGACGAATCACCTCTGGAGGTATTTTTAATCAAACTCGAATAAAAACACTGCCATTTAATGGGTATGCTGATGAAGTTGCATACTTGTATAAAGGCATGGATCTCCGAAAGAATTACTAAAGCATGAGCCTTGTCCTCCGACGTCACGATATTGTATTCGCTAAGTTTTTTTTGCACGCACTTTTTTCTTATTTGCTAATTAATCAGTTTTATCTTGCGGCTATTGACGAACTTGGAGGTGATCCAGTCAAATCGATAACTCATTTCACGGGTATGGGCGCCCTTAATCTTTTATTGGTAACTTTGAGTGTATCTCCGTTATCAAAGATTTTTAAAATTAGGCAGTTTGTCAAATTTAGAAGATTAATCGGTCTTTATTCATTTGTTTATGCAATAACTCACATACTTTGTTTTCTATTTTTTGAAGTGCAGTTTGATATCATTTTTTTCTTCGAAGAAGTTATTAATCGTCCTTATATTTTAGTTGGAATGACTGCATTCTTAATTTTAATGATATTGGCTCTGACATCTTTCTCTCTTTTAAAAAGACGATTGGGAGCAAAATGGCAGACACTCCACAATATGGTTTACTTAGCCACATTTCTAGTGACAATTCATTTTCTTTGGTCAGTAAAATTAAATGTAGTTGAACCAGTGATATACATTGTGCTGTTAATTTTACTAATGATTCCGCGAAGGAGAAAAGTAATAAGTATGGTATCGAAATTAAAAAAAAGTTAATTATTACTTTAGAATTTCCTTGATTCCTACATAGGCAGGTTGTAAGGAGGAATACATTTTTTTATACACTTTCTTATAAAGTCGATCATACAACCCTTTGTTTATTTCATTGGGTTCAAAAATTTGTCCTACTTTTACCATGTTGCTCACAGCAACTTTAAAGTTTGGATAGGTTCCAGTACCGACCGCGCTGGCAATTGCAGCGCCCAAAGAGGAAGCCTCAAAAACACTTGATCTATATACTTTAGTGCCAAGAACATCTGCGCTAATTTGCATTATTTCATCGCTCTGTGATCCACCACCTGAAATCACTATCTTTGTGAATTTATTTCCAGTTCTTTTTTCAATAATTTCCTTACACTCTCTCATTGCATACACAATGCCTTCAATCATTGCACGATACATATGTGCCCTCGTATGAAGCTCATTAAATCCAATTATTGCACCCCTAGTCTCATCTCCATCTCCATTTGAGGGAGACCAGTAGGGTTGAAGCATCAGACCATCTGAGCCTGCAGATACAGACTGTAGTAATTGATTAAGTAGGGTCTCAGCTGAAGTATTTTTTGTTTCAGCGAGTTGTCTCTCAGTATCACCAAATTCATTCTTAAACCAACTGATCATCCAAAAACCTCTTTGAAGCATCATTTCAATGTTGTAAGTACTTGGAATTACGCCGGGATAGGCTGGATGGAATCGCAAAGCCTCTTGATAATTACTTGAGCTGACATTCACTGTTGCTAGACTTCCATAGCTAAAATTAGCCATTTTTTCATCGATACATCCAGTTCCCAAAACTTCGCAAGCCTTATCTGAGCCTGATGCAATAACAGGAGTACCCTCGAGAATGCCTGTCTCAAGCGAAGCTTTATTCGATACAACGCCAATTTTTTCACCAGCTTCAACAAGTTCTGGAAGCATATCTTGGCAAATTGGCATTATTTTCCATTGAAAACTTTTTTCATCTGCCCATTGTTGTTTTCTGAAGTCAAAGGGCAAATAACCAACCGTACTGGCAATTGAATCCCTAAATAGCCCAGTTAATTTAAAATTTTGATAGCAAGAGAGAAGAATAAATTTTTTGACCGATTTCCATAGTACTGGTTGATTTTGGGAGATCCAATTCGCTTCTGCGTTTTGATGAAACATGTCGACGAATCTTTTCGCACCTATAATTCTGAGTAAAGCTGATTCTATAAAATTTAGTTTAGGCTTTGTATTCACTTTTCGTGAATCTAGCCAGCTTATTGCCGATCTTAATGGCGTATTCTGATTATCAAGACAGACGACAGTTGCTCGTTGGGTGGTCATGGAGACTGCTTTAATATGTGACTTTGGAAAATCAATCACTTTCCAAAGTTCGTTTGTTGCCTTGCAGACAGATTCCCAAAAATAAGATGGCTCTTGCTCAGCCCAACCATTTGCCTTGGAGTAATAGGGAGTTATTGGTACGGCGATTTTTGTAATTTCTCTTCCAGTTTTATCGAAAACAATAGCTCTTATGCTCTGTGTTCCATTGTCTATACTCAAGAAATAGTCTTGCTCGTCTACCATAATCATTATTCCTCTTAGGGAATGTAATAAGAATCGCGCCAAATTTGATTATATCTGACAACTTCTTCATTCCACTTTTCGTCTGTCCAATTTCTCTCTTCAGTAAACAAAATTTTTAGTCTTGGTAGTAGAGTTTTAGCGCCATCTGGCAGACACATCCCTAAACGCGTTCGACGAAGCATTAAATCATCAATATGTTCGATAGCCTCATTAGCGATCGCCCAGCGACATTCCGTAAGCCAGTAATTTGATTCTCCAATGAACTGATCCTCATTGTTTCTTACTGTGCTTAAAAGTTTCGTTGCTTTATCTCCATATCTGCCTAGAAGTCTTTTTGAGTGCATTGGATTTGAAGCATCAATATGGTGACCGGTTTTTTGAGGAGTTTTGAACATAGCTTGATCATCTATGTTTTTTGGTTTCGGCAAGGTTGCTTTAGCTTGATCAAGAGTGTCGAGGGCTATTAGTCTGAACGTAGTTAATTTGCCACCACTGACAGTTATCAAGCCATTATTATTCCAAACAACGTGATCTCGGCGTTCTTTCGATGGATCTTTACCTTTGCCACTTCCAATAACTGGTCTTACACCCGCCCAAGTAGAGATAATATCTTTTCTATCTATTTTGACTTTATCAAATTGTGAATTAAAACCATCGATTAGATAGTTTAATTCCTTGTTTGATATTTTGGGCTCTGAATTTAATTCTTCATTATGATCTAAATCGGTTGTACCCAAGACGACAGCATTTTCCCATGGATAAACATAGACGCCTCTTTTGTCTTTTGGATGAAGAAATGTAAATACATCCGAGACAGGACAGATTGATGCGGAAATAACAGCATGACTACCGCGGAGAGGTCTCACTTTCTGTTCATCGCAAACATCTTTCCTCACCAAGTCAGCCCATGCTCCAGTCGCATTAATCACTGTTGGTGACTCCAGAGACAAAAGCGTGGATGAAGTTTTGTCTTGAATTTTAACCCCAACTACTTTTGAATTTTTTATGATTAACTCTTTGGCCTCAGTGTAATTTATCGCATATCCACCTAGGTCTATACTGTCTTGAAGTACTCTCAAAACTAGTCGAGAGTCATCCACCATAGCATCAGTGTAGGCAACAGCGCCTTTTAGATTTTTTTCATTAAGGTTTTTGAATTTTTTTGACAATTCAGCATTTTTAAAAAATCTGTGGTCTTTTTTCCTCGCAAACTTATCGTAAATAAGCATGACAATCTTCATTATCAATGGTCCTGGGAAAAGACCTTTCCTGAAACTAAAAAAAAATGATATTGGATAGACAAGTCCTGGTGCCTCTTCCAATAATTTCTGTCTTTCCTGGACAGATTCTTTTGTTAGTTTATAGTCTCCAGCTGCAAGGTACCTTAGTCCTCCATGAATCATCTTTGATGACCTGCTTGATGTACCCCACGAAAAGTCATTTTGTTCGATTAATAAGGCTCTATATCCTCTTCTGACTGCCTCTCGCAGAACACCAGCACCTGTAATGCCACCACCAATGATAATTATATCCCAGGTCAAATTATTTCCACTTATCATTGAACTAACAAGGCTGGCTTTATCTGTAAATCCTGGCACTATCTGTCACTGCCTTTTTGTATAAGTTTTCCCTGATTCATCATTTTCTCTGGATCAAAAAATAGGCAAACGGAATCAATTGCATCGATACCAAGTCTCCCCTTTTCAATAGGGAGATAACTCATATGATCCAGGCCAACACCATGCTGATGACTGATTGTTCCTCCAGCATCCATAATCGCTTTAGAACCTGCAGTTTTTATTTTTCGCCATCTATCCAAGCCTTCTTCATAGCTATCCCCGATCCGAAAAATATAGGTAGTATAAATACTAGATCCTTGTTTATAGACGTGTGATAAGTGTGAATAAACAAAAATATTTTCATTTTCTTCCCGTAGGGCTTGAGAAATCTGTTCTTCCATTGACTTCATAGTCATTTCAGTATCTTTCCAATTAACTGCTGTCTCAATTGTATCCACAGCATAGCCAGCGACTCCCAAGGGCTCCCTTAAATATGGTGCTTTGAATCGACCGTGCTTCCAGTTCTTCATGAGCTCAGATTCATCTAAGACACCATCGAAATTTGAGCAAACATCATTGATTTGACGGATAAACATCTCATCTGTGTCGGTTTCACCAAAGGTCAGAATAACTTTTTCTGCTTTTATTCCTTTAGCGGATAGATCTTTGTCCAGTTTATTGATTTCCTCAGGAGTTTTTCCGCTCATGTAAATCAAACTTAACGTTTCTAACTGATTACTCAACCGCATCATAGAGAGATTAAAATCTTTTTGGATTAATGTTCTGACTGCGGACATTCCAGACTCCCAAGATGGGAAAAATACTGCTCCAAATCTCTCTCTTTTTGCTACTGGTGAGACTCTTACTGTCGCTTCTGTTATGACGCCTAAACGACCCTCTGAACCTAGAATAAACTCCCTTAAATTCGGTCCAGCAGAGGAGGCTGGACATGTTGGTATCTCGAGAGTTCCTCTAGGCGTTTCAATCTTCCCTCCTGCGAAAAGATTTTCAATTCGTCCATATTTAAGTGATTGTTGTCCGCTTGATCGGCTGGCAATCCAACCACCAAGAGTCGAATATTCCCATGATTGAGGAAAGTGACCTAATGTAAATCCCTCTTTATTTAGTTGCTCTTCAATTTGTGGACCTGAGGCGCCAGATTCGAACTTCGCTAATAAACTGATTCGATCTAGTTCTATTAGTTTTGTCATTTTGCTCATGCTGATTGTTAGATTTAGTTTTCCAGTTCTCTCTGGATTAATGTGTCCAACAACAGAAGTTCCTCCTCCATAAGGAATTACATTAATCTCATTTTTTGAAGCAAAGGCGAGGAGCGCCTGAACTTCTTCGATTGATTTTGGGAAAGCAACACCATCTGGGAAGACCTCAACCTTACCACTATGCATAATTAACCAATCAGGTAGGCTTTGTCCTCTTGCATGACGAAGTCTAATTTCGCTGTCTGTGGAGATGAGATTATGTTTTGGTATGTTACTTTTTGGTATTTTGGCAATAACATCTTCAATTGAAGCGATCGGAAGTGGTTTTCCAGGCCCTAGAAGACCAGATAACAAGGCGCTTAAGCTTGAATTTAATTTTACGTCTTTATATTCGTTGTGATCTCCCCATCCATTCCACAAGCGCATATATTTTCCCTAGTAATTTTGTTTGAGTTTATCAGATTAACCGTGTTGATACTTTATAAAAGTCCTTGATCATTTGCCCATATTTTGGAGACTTGCATTCCATTATCAAGAGATGTTTCTGGCCTCCATCCAAGTAACTTTTGAGCTTTTTTTATTGAATACCAGCTCTTAGTTGAGAGTTGATGCACCGTCGCGGGTGAAGCTTCATTAAGCCTTCCGAAAAGTTTAAATATGAAAGTAGTTATGATCGACAAAATCAGTGCAGTTTTTGTAGACACAACTAACGGTTTAGATTTACCAAGCCATTGGTAATGATAAGTGAAATATTCTTCAGTAGTAACATACCCTTCGCAGGATAAATTTATTATCTCGCCAGATGCAGATTCGGCATGACATGCTAATTTAATGCCCTTTATTAGATCGTCGATAAAAACAGGTCTAAAAAACCCTTGGCCCTTGGCAGGTAACATAAATTGTCTGTTTTTTATTGCCTTGATCGGTTCAATAATCCAAGGGCGGCTCCCTGGACCGTATACATCTCCAGGTCTTAGAATTACTAATTCAATATCGTTTTTTAATTTTGCTTGAAGTAAAGCATGCTCTGACAATATTTTTGTATGTACATAATTTCCTCCAACAGAGTTGACTGGGATTTTTTCATTTATTTCGCCTTCCGCAATATTGCCGTATACAACAATTGACGAAATATGAACAAATCTTTTAACGTTGCACTCGATAGCCAATTTTATCAGGTTTGATGTATTAAGGACGTTTGTCTTCCACATTTCCTCATCAGACATCGCATTGGATACCATTGCTGCTGTATGTATAACTATAGAGCAACCTTTCAATGCGTCCTTTACCGTTTCAGGTTCACTTAGGTCAGCTTTAATGACATCTTTGCAGTCACTTTTCAAATCCACTCCAACCACGTCCTTGCCATCCTGCTTGAGAGAATTCATCAAATGCCCCCCAATAAAACCACTGGCACCTGTAATAAGAATTTTTTCTTGATTTTTTTTTGTCATCTGAATGTCCTGGGTTTAGATTTTTTTTATGTCATATTTTTTCGATAAAAATTACCAACGTGTTTGCTTAGAAATTCTTTCGAGAAACAATGTGTAAAACCGCAGGTTAATTTATTCATAATCCCAGGAACAATTAGTCTCCTGCCACTTAAGCATCCTCTTATACCTACCTCTGCAACTTTATGAGCAGAGAGCATTAGTCGGTTGGGGATTTTTAATATGCCACCTTGATCTGGATTATTCATCATTTTGGTTGCTGTGAATCCTGGGCATAATGCTGAAACGGTTATGTTATCTCCAGATGCTTTTAATTCATCAGATAGCGCAAGCGAGAAAGAGAGAACAAAAGACTTTGATGCAGAGTATACGTTTTGATTTGGGATGGGTATCCAACCTGCTAGAGATGCTACATTCAAAAGATGCCCTGCGGTTCCCTCTAATTTTAAATAATTGATAAAAAGATGGGATAGTTTAGTTAACGTCATAATATTAAGATTAATCATCTGTTGTTGTTTCATTATTGGTAGCTCAGAAAAATAACCATTTTGTAACATGCCGGCGTTATTTATCAGGAAGTTGACTGTTATATTGTTCTTCTCTACAAAAGAAAATATTTCCTCTGCTGAGTTTGAGTTGGATAGGTCCAAAGCTAGAACTAAACATTTAATGTCAAATTCAGATTCGAGTTTTTTTGCTTGTTTAGATAGAAGAGTTTTCCTTCGAGCAATGATAATTAAATTGTATTTAAGTGATGCCATTACCTTTGTGAATTCAAATCCTATGCCTTCTGAAGCACCGGTTACAATCGCATAATTTTCACGCATCATTATCTCCTTATGAGGATAGTAATCATGTTGACAAAAAAAAGGACGGGATATACCCGTCCTTTTAGTTCTAATTTAAAGATTAAAAATCATAACCTAATCTAACACCCCATATCGCGCCTGGGGCAGTATATCTCATATGCGTTCCAGCTGCTAAAGGTGTGTCGGCTGCGCCAGTTGAGAAGATCTGATCATTTACGTTACTTCCATAAAGCATGATATCCCACTTGTCTCCTGTTATACCTGCTCGAAGGCCTAATCTCTCAAATCCTTCCTGAACATCAATAGGATCCAAATCTCCGGTCATAAAGTAATCGTCGGTAAAGTAAAGATCTGCACTTAAGAACCAAATTAACCCATTATCGAGTACGGATGAGTAATCCGCAGATAGAGTACCACTGTACTTCGCTCCTTGTTGGCCACCGGATATATCTTGAGACGATCCAGATTGTTGTCCTGCAGCAGTAAACTGAGCATCACAACCACTGGCTGATGTGAGTCCTTGTGCGAGCGCTCCAAGAAGATCAGACGCTTGTCTTGCCGTGCAGCCTGCGCTATCAAATTTGCCATAAGTGGAGTCAAGAATAGCAAAGTTTGCGCCTAATCTGAGATTTTCTGATGCTTGCATTTTCATGTCCACCTCTAGGCCAGTAACGTTAGAGGTTGCAGCGTTTGCCACTACGAATCCAAGTCCAACAAAGGTCGATACTTGCTGGTCTAAGTACTCACTGTCAAAATATGCCCAGTTAAAACTCATGGCACCGTCCATCAGTATGTGTTTACCACCTATCTCAAATGAACTTGCAGTCTCATCATCATACTCAAATCCTGGTCCGGGTACTGTCCTTAGAACTGTACCATCAGCAAGGAATTCTGGATTTTGATCATCTACCGCGTTGAAACCACCACTCTTAAAGCCTTCTGAGTAACTCATGTAGTAATTACTAGTATCGGAGGCTTCCCATTGAAGATTGAATGCAGGCATGAATTGGTTTGTTGATCTATCCTCTTTAAACTCATGAGCCCAAGATCCAAAGCTTGCAGCTTGAATTGCTGCTGCATATGGATTTGGGTTTGGAGTTGCTAAACCGGTGTTGCTTTGAGTGAGGTCTGTCTTTGCATGCGCCGCTTTTTCTTCTTTTGTATACCTGAAACCAGCAGTTAGACTTAAGTTATCAGCAATGTCATAGGTTCCCTGAAAGAAAACTGCCCAAGCATTTGTATCTTGTTCCCATCGAGAAACTCGACCTAGCACATCAAAAGCGGTCACCCCATCAATACATCCACCACCGGGTATTGCTAAGAAACTTCTACAGCCAGTTGCTAGAGTCATAAATCCTGGTTGCCCCAAAGTTCCATCAATAGCAACTAGTCGATCAATTTCTTGTTTTGAGCTTTGCAAGTATGCACCGGTTATGTATGAAAATTCCGCATCAACAGGTGAACTGAGTCTAAATTCTTGACTTAATGATTCATATTCAGAAATATCGCTTCTTCCGATAAATCGAACTGGTAAGAAATCAGCATCAATGCCATCGTCATATTCATATGATGTGAGTCCCGTTACAGAGGTAAAGGTATTACCATTTGCCATCGTTCTCTCAATGGTAAGTGACGTGTCCGCAGTCTGCGTATCTGTTCCCTCCAATTGCTCTTGTGTACTATCTAGATCTCGTCCTAAAGATTGTGCGAGAGCTAGACCACCAATTGAAATCGAATCTCTGTATGCATCATTCGGATGCCCAGCTGCTGCAAATTGAGCAGTTTGAGGGAAGAATGTCCCCATTACCGCATACATTAGTGAGTTAGAAGCCGGAATATTTGCCTCAGGTTGGAATGTTGTGATAAGCGAATTTGAACCTATTCTTAAATAGTCGCTTTGCGTGTGCTTTGCCTTTATTACTACATCATCACTTGGCTCAAACGTCGCACTTAATCGCCACATTTGCTCGTCTGTGGACGCCATGTTATCGGTCGACGCTCCGGGCATTGTATTTTTAATGTGACCGTCACGTGTTCGATCCCTCATCGCGAATCGAAGAGCCAGATTGTCAGTTACTGAACCGGCTATATGAGCATCGACAATTTGTCCATTGTAGCTTTCCTGACTAACATCAATACTTCCTGACATTTCATCACCAACATTAGCGGATGCGGTTGTTACATTAATAGCTCCAGCTAGTGTGTTTTTACCAAACAGAATACCCTGAGGTCCTCTAAGTACCTCCATCTGCTCGATATCAAACAATCCGCTTCTAACTTGACGACTTTTACCAAAATGTACGCCATCTACGTATATTCCCACAGATTGTTCAAAAGATTGATTTGACCCAATACCAATTCCTCTCATTGAGATAATTGTATTTACAGGATTCTCCGCGATCTCAAGGTTAGGTACATAACCTGTGAGATCTTGAAAACTGTGTATACCATTGTCTTTGATCGTTGAACCACTTAAAGCAGACATCGAAATTGGAACGTCTTGGAGACTTTCGGCACGTTTTTGTGCCGTTACTATTATTTCCTCTAACTCAGCAGAATAGATTGCAGTGGTGGCAGTCGATATTGCGAGCGCGAGGGTACCTGCAGTAAGAATTGACTTCTTATTCATATGAGACCCCTATAAATTATGTTTATTTTCAAGCTTCTACTGAGCTTTTTAGCTTAGTTTTATTCTCTTTTTATCAAGCTAAGACAGACTATAAGCATTTCGGTATCGAAGAACAACAAATTTGTTGCTCAAGTAAATTATTAAAAATGGTTAATTTCACCAAAAATATCATGATTTTAGCGATTTATGTGTAACAATATTAGACGATTAAATGGATAAAAGTTGGTTTATAAACAAATTATCACTTTTAATATTTTGTCTTGAAAAAAACGTTGGCATATCGCCAAGTCGAACAATTATCGATTCTTCTATTGGATTTATAATAAGTAGTTGGAGTCCAACACCCTCCATCCAGAATGTGTTTGGGTATTCAGCGAGACCAGAGTAGATATGATAACCATACTTATTACCATAAAATGCATTAGTTGCCTGAACATAGAATTTATCTGTGTCAACAGGGCTACTAATCATCTTTTGTAACCATTCAGAACTAATAATACGTTGATTAGGGTCAATGAATAGTTTGCCAATGCTGAGCCATGATCTTGCGGTTGCGAACACACAACAATATCCAGCTGAGTTTTGAATGTAGGCTTTATCTAGTTGAAGAGGACCCCAGATTTTTTTCTCTATTATTTGATTGAGCGGTAAATTATAGATGTTCTTTAATATTGAGCTCAGTAAGTGATAGTTCATATTGTCATACTTAAATGTTCTGGTTTCTTTAAATTTTAGAGGCTTTTCGTCAAAATTTAATTCTTTGCCACTCAGAGTTTGATTTAAATTTGAAAAAGATGACTCGATTCCAGATGTATGTGTCAACAGATTATGAAATGTTAGATCGCGTGCATACGTTGGAAGATCCGACTTAATGTAGTTTTTGATGTGGTCTTTTTCTGATTTTATAAGTTTTTCATCAATTGCGATCCCAATAAGAAGTGCAGTGATGACTTTTTGCAATGACATGCCATTTACATTCCGGCCAGAGTCCGAGTCTAGTGAGTATCTTTCATAAACAATTGAATCATCGCGGAAAAAAATTAGTGCATCTGTGTTTGTAGAATCAAACCAAGCATCCAATTGATTACGAACTTCGCTATCCGGTTTTGTAAAGGCATAATTATCCTGGAGTCTCCCAGATATCTGTGAAAGAGAATCTTTATATATGGAAGCAGAGGGATGTTTTAAAAAGTTATTGATTAGCGAAATAAAAGTGAGCTCAAATTCAGCCTGTACATTCTCTCTGGAGATTAGAAGGGTAGCTAGAATGCAAAGCAATGAGATTGAGAGGAATGCTTTTTTGATTTTCATGTTAGATAACGAAATTATTTTTGATTTCTTTAAAATTCAATAAGCATTGTAATATTTTGGTTCCCTGATAGGGTAGTTTAGATTGGAATTGTCATTGAGTTACTCATGAAAAAAGAAATAGGTTTCTGGCGTGCCTGGGCAATTGCGGTCGGATGCGCAATTGGCTCGGGTATATTTATGATGCCAACCCTTCTTGCTCCTTATGGATTGATGGGTCAAATAGGTTGGTTATCAGCAGGATTTGGCACTCTTCTTGTGGTTTTATGCTTGGCAAGACTAGCAAAGCGTAGCCCAAAAATTGGTGGTCCGTATGCGTATGTTAAAGAGGGTATGGACGACTTTGCGGGTTTCATCGTCGCATGGACATATTGGATATCCTGCGTGGCTGCTTGTGCCGGAATATCAATAGCATTTGTGGGATAT
>OCZA010000181.1_pt1 | contig 22809 bp, 36 predicted proteins | sample 1539021 | NCBI WGS metagenome assembly OCZA01 (sample SAMEA2619376, study PRJEB22493) | marine metagenome | biome: marine biome (ENVO:00000447); feature: surface water layer (ENVO:00002042); material: "saline water (ENVO:00002010), including plankton (ENVO:xxxxxxxx)" | depth 5 m | reverse complement strand
CCCAAATTGGGTAGAAGTGTAGTCCGATAGCGTTTGATGAAGGAACAACTGCACCTGAGATGATGTTGTTACCATACATGAAAGAACCCGCTACTGGTTCTCTGATTCCGTCGATGTCGACAGGAGGTGCTGCAATGAATGCAACTACGAAACATGCTGCTGCTGCCAACAAGCATGGAATCATGATTACACCAAACCAACCAACATATAATCTGTTGTTTGTTGAAGTAACCCATTCGCAGAATTCAGGCCATCCACTTAGGAGACCACCGCTTCTACGTGCGGTTGTGTTTAGAGTTGTCATTAGTAAGACGTTTTAAGTAGGGCATCAAGGGTAGATGCGAAACTTATTCCTGTAAATCCCTCACTTACAGGTATTAAAGACGAAGTATTATACTGCCTATAGGTCTTGGTTTGCGAGCAGTTGTTGCATTGGGTTACGATTCCCTTCGAGCCCTTTGCATTAAGTTAACATTTCTTAACGTAACTTCCATACTATATAGGCATTTCAACATTTTGTCAAGCCCAAATCTCATTTCTTAAGAATTCCTGCATAGTTGGCATCTTCTCTGCCAGTTTCTTGACTGCCTGATGACGCACCATCCAATTCTGTGTATCAAAATCAATGGTGTCATTAAAATATTGATTGAGTCTTTCATTTACATTACTGTAACCTGACCCTGCTAGAATATAAACGATAGGGTCTTCCCCATGAGGTATCTCTTCTCCTGTTACCATTGCTTGTAGGATTACTTTATGTGCTCCACTAATTTCATACTCCAACTCGTCAGTAACATGTCTCCAGAATGGTGTGTCTCTACGACTCGAGTAATAATAATGTGCCTCTACAAATTCTCTCCACCCATCCATGTGCTCCGATAGGTTGTAGTTATATCTGTCTCTAGCAAACTGGCCTGGTAATGCATCTTGCTTGAGAATATCAATGAGTGCAAGGATACCATGATGTGTATTGAATAATGATGTAGATTCTAATGGCTCGATGAATCCATATGATAATCCAATAGCAACACAGTTAGCAGTCCATGCTCTCTCATGTCTACCTTGTTTAAATTCTATCTTTCTATAGTCTTCATGTCCAAACTCTTCTGCAGCATCTTTCTCTGACTGAAACTTAGATGAGTATACAAATCCTTTGCTGATGAAATCCCATGTAGGTATAGTCCACTCCCATCCTGCAGTCTTACCCTGAGCATTTGTATATGCTACCATCTCTTCCTCTATATTAGTAGAGTAATCTACTTTGGTAACCAATGCAGTGTCAGTAATAATATTATCGTATGGTATCCAGTCACTTGTCTTGTCAAATAATACTGATGACTGTCCAGTGCAGTCAATAAACAAGTCAGCATATATTTCTTGGCCATTTACAATAAGGTGGTGAATTCTTTTATCCTTACACCCCTGCATGACTCTCTCATACTTAACGTTTGTAACCTTGTCAGTAATTATTGTAGCAGTGTCACAGTATTTCTTAAGATACTCACAGAAACTAGCAGCATCTATATGAAAACTCCTATCCTTTTCTATTTCATAAGGAGATATAAGATGATTGTTTAGTGGTAGTTTACCCTGCTCTGCTATCGTAACGAAAGGCATAAACAACTCTGCAAATGGAGGGACAGAGTATCCCATTGCCTTTGCATACATCCACTCATGATATGATACGTCCGCTCTTATTGATTGACCATTAGGATAGTGAAAAACTTGACCTATCTTACTGAAGTCTTGAAATCTACTGCTCGATTTGTATGTTGCTCTTGCTTCTCTTAAGAATGTCTTGTCATCTATACCCATGTACTTTAGGTATTGATTGATGTGTGGAGTTGTAGATTCACCCACACCGATAGACTCACCACCCTCAATGATAGTAATATTCCAATCATTAAATGTATAACAGAGAGCAGCAGTTGTCATCCACCCTGCTGTGCCTCCACCTACAATAACTACATTCATTTTTTCATTAACCGTTTCTCTAGTTTAGCATACGCTACGTCTGCGGGTGTCCATAGATGTGGATTCTTAATTATTTTTTTGATTGCTTTTTTGTGTGTTAGTTTCTTCATGCATGTCTTGCCATTGATGGAAATGCGTCATGAGTTTTTCGGATGCAAGACTTACGATATCACCACCGTGACGTCGTAGTCCTTCTTGTCCTTCGTCCTGTATATTATCCAGTAAACCCTCTGTAACCACGTGGTCACAAAATTCATACGCTGACCTATTTAGGTTAATGTTATGTCGAATCAAACACATAAGAGCAAGTTGCCTCATTTCTGTGTTGCCATCGTCCTGTCTGAAGGAGGGAATCATAGTTCTACCCAATGAGATTTCATGTCATCTTTGACATCTATATTATAACCACGGTCATCCATGATGTCAAATGCTATTGTAATTCTTTCTACATCATCTATATGTCTATCAGTCCCATGCTTTAACCACGTTGGAAAGATAGTCATCTTATTATTGTTGTTAGGAGAAGACCATGGCTCGACTCCGTATGGATTATAGTAATGAGTTGAGGTTGGGTATAAATCTTCGTTAACTTGGACGCATAGATGTCCACTTAGATGTGAGTAAGGTCCGAAACCATGACAGTGGACTTTAATCTTTTGATTCTTACGCATGACGTTTGCCCAACACTGGACATATATCTTACCAGTGTATTCATAACCTAGACTTTTTAGAAACTCATCATGTAAGTAACGTATCTCTGTCCTTAGTCCTCCTGCATTCTCAAAATTTAATAAGTTATAACGATTAGACCTAGCGGTTAGACTCCGTTTACCAAGTCCAGTGCCCCAGTCATTCTCATATTCAAACTTAGATATTATCTCTTGCTCTTTGTTTAAAATCTCTTCCTTTAAATCGAAGTAGTCTAACTTCGATTCCTTCTCTCCCACATAATAATCCCAGTGAGGAGCGAAGGGTGTAAAGGTATCACACTTGAAGTTATAAATCTTCATCAGGTAATTGTTTGAATACTAAAAGGGGCTCGTTAACATCTTCCATTTCTGGATGAATTTTATACGGTCTCATTGCATCATTATAACTCTTAACTGGTGGTTTGTCAAAGTCTCTCAATGTAGAAGACATCATCTTCCACATAAAAGCAAAGGTCATACCAAATATACCTATGAAAAATGTTAGGTATACAAATATTGTTACATCATTCATGTGTATTGCTGTGGTTTCTTATTGATAGGAACAACCTTAAAGGTCTCGAATTGAGACCCAAGGTGTTTTTGCGCTATGTGACAGACATTCTCTAGGAATGCTGCTTTATGTTTGGTCTTGTTGGAATACTTCTTAAGTGTAATCCACTCTCCTTTCATTAGTCCAAGAAGAGCAAACTTCTCTTGCTCCACGATAACCTCTGTCAACTACTTTTATATAGTTAAACAAATGATGTCGCTGTAGTGATACTTAAAGTAACTGCACAGATGAAGATCCATGGCACAGTTTTAATTGGAATGCGTTTCATAGTACGTGTGCGTATGCGAGTTGAGGTGCTAGTGCTGTTGCTGCAATCACTGTAGCAAAGAGTGATACTGCAGTTAGATAAGTTTTCATATTAGTCCTGCGTGTCCTGCTGTTATTCCAACGGTTAAGAAAAAACCAAACTCAAGAAGGTCTCTCGAGCCTGGTGGGATTGAGGTCAGTAGTGATTGTAAAATAATCATAACGTCTTACATAAGTATTTATACTTACGCACCTTGCGGAGCATAATTATATACTGGTGTCATGACACCTCCCCCACCGTCATTATCATCATCGTCATCGTCTGTCCATGGCAAATCACCTAGCATTAAGAAACTCACAAAGAATACGGTTATGACTGGCATAAACGGAAACAATAGAGTTTGATACCAAGTTGTTATATCTGCCTCTAACATTAAACAAAACCAGGGATGATTTGTCCTGTTGTTAAGTAAGCACCTAGTCCTGCTATGATGCCGAGCATTGCTAATCTACCGTTAAGTTTCTCAGCAACTGTTTTTGATTCTTTATCAGTCATTAAAAGATACCTGGGATTAGTTGTCCTGTTGTAGCATATGCGCCTACTGCTGCTACGAAGCCAAGCATTGCTGCCCAACCGTTAAATCTTTCTGCTTCTGGAGTCATTTGTTTGTCCTTTATAAGTTTGAATAGTTTGTCTTTAGAATCCTAAGATACCAAAGAAAAAGAAACTGCCTGTGGCAATGTATGATATAAGTCCTGTGGTAAAACCAAGCATGGCAAGTCTACCATTGAGTTGCTCAGCGTTAGGACCATAACCTTTATACTCTGCATCGAGATAAGGTCTTGGCTCAGTCGGATACATGTTTTGTCTTCCACCTGATTCGGTTACAGTAGTCATTGTGTTAAGTTATGTAACAATGTATATACTATATATCAAATTGTAAACTTTGTCAAGGGGTGTGTGACACTTTCGTGACTGTCTTTGGTTTTTCTTTTAAGTAATATAACTTATTCTAATGTCTCTCCCATGTCATCATTGAATTGTATATAATCTTCCATGTTTACATCAGGTGTAAACATCATACCATTATCACCAGTATTATATGTTGAATATGTGCCAATACCATCGCTTAGAAAGATAGGTCCAGCCTCCTCTTTCTCATGCTCATGCTTAGGCATCTCGTCTCTAATTGATTTTAGTCCTTGATAGTAATGGAAGAGTAGACTTAGTGTCTCATCTTTCAACTCTTCCGCTTCTAAAGCGTCAGTAAATGCTGCTTTAGCATAGTGGACAGCTTTATTAAAATTTTGGCAGGACATAATAAGAATGCTAGTTGTCTTTTATATATGCACCTACGTCATCTGATGGGTCTAACCATTTTGTGTATTCAAAGTCCTCGATGGCAGTTTCTAGTTGCATACCATTATCACAGAGATACATGTCTTTGTATCTGTCAGTACGCTCGTTGAATTTTTGGATACGATAGTCAGGAGTTCCGTTATCCAGAGTCCCTGCTTCGACGTATCGGTATGGGAATCGCTCTGTGATGACAATAGGTTTCATATGTGGTTTGTGTAACCTTGTCATTGTAGCACACTATGTGAAAGAAAACCACCCTGTAATAATATATTTTTCTGATGTGTTACTTACACGACCTCTGTGAAAGTGAGTCCAGTCGGATGGCCATATCACAGTATACCCTCGCTGAGCAGGGACATACTTATCTTGGTGAAACCATTCCGTGCCTCCGTCAGGCACATCATTCATGTATGTCATAAAGACTAAGTGTCTATAGACATTCCCAGGTGAAGAGTTTGCCCTCTCAGTATGCCATTGTTTGAAGCCACCACCAATAGGGTAGTGTTGAATTGATAAAGGTTCTTTAACTTCAAACCTAGACAATTCGGCAAAGGGAAATCTCTCTAGATATTTATTCAATACCTCTTGAAGTTGCATCAAATAGTTATGAATCTCTGGCACATGTAATGAAACAGGAACATGTAAGTCCTCTGAATCTTTATAATCCTTGTCAACATATATGTCTCCACCTTCATAGACCATACCGTTATGTCTAGCAAGGAAGTTTTGATGCTTCCAAAAATGATACAGTCCTTCAATAACATCCTCTTTTATGTAATCACCCCAGATAAAATCTGAATGTTTATCACATATTTTACCTTTATATGTTGTTATTTCTTCTGTCAACAGTCCTCTCGGTATTCTCTAATAATTATCTTTGGGTCACCCTCATCATCCCAGAGAGTGCGTTTAACTATATCAGTCTTACCTCTCATGTTGTAAGATATAATTGTGCGTGGCACATCTGATGTATTATCTTCTGCTTCGTGTGTTATATGTGCAGGGAAGATTACCATATCACCTTCCTTCACTGGTGGTAGATAGTCTTCTAGTTTCCCATTCCATGGATTGTTGAATGGTGAATAGAATTTAGTGGGACTATGTATCTTGTCATCATAATCCAAGTAAATTACTGAAGACCATCCAGATGCACCATGATTGTGACAACCATGTGACATCCCTTTCAATGCAGTTTGAAACCACATATCAGTAAATTCTACACGTGTTTTTCCTGTGAAATCCTGTAGGTAAGGAGTGATGATATCAATGACAACATCACTCCAATCAGGAAGTTTATACTTTAACTCTTCATCGAAGAAGTCTGTGTAGACTTGTCCGTTAGATTCAAGCATAGACTCTTGTATGTTTGGTAGTGCCTCTTTGATTTTCTGCTTGGCAATATGCCAATTCGCAATCTCATAATGTATAAGGGGCACACTAAACATACTAACAACGGTCATCGCATCTCCTGCAATTCACGAATTCTATCACTGACAACTATAGCGTCATCAATCTGTCCTTCATTAACTAAGTGGTGCAGTTGGTCAATTAGTATTTCTACAGCATCCATCAGAAAATCAGAATCTTCTTGATACTCCATTGCTTTACCTAGGTACAACTCATCTATTATATATGCTGCCATACTCATTGTCAAGCCCTAAAATTCTTGACGAACCATTCGGCATCCACCACTACTAGAGGTTTCTTACGATTCTTCTTCATGAAGAGTATAGGTTCGTGGTCTCCTGAGTTTGCTTCTGCCTGTGCATATGCTTCATACACATTCAACTTCTCTACATTCTTACACTCAATACTGAATGGGAATTTCTCTCTGGCATCCCTTGCCATCATTATATCTTCTCCTCCCGCACCCATACTCCTAGATTCAATGTCCTCAGGGTGTACATTACGATGCTCTATGAGCATGTCCCTTACCCATTGCTGAAAGCGTCTGCCCTTTCCTTTAGCACTCTGTGTTTTCAACCTTTATACTTTGTAAATGATAAATTAATTCTTGGCTCGTCTTCAAATAAGATGTCGCCAGACTCCTGCTCAGTTGATGACTGCTCGTCATCTAAAGGTGAGTCCCAAGGTTCTCTTTCCATTATTCGATGACGTCCTTATATGATAAGGATGATGCAGGCTTACTGTATGCTGCCTCAAGATATCTATCTGGGTTTTCCTTGATAGCATCATCTAATTCTGCTGACAACTCTTTAAGTTGTTTTGCTATTTCTTTTATTCTGGTGTAATTCATGTGCCTTAAGAAAAAGGAGACCCTAAGGTCTCCTGTATTATACATGTTATTTCTCTGTTTGTCTAGGGTCAAACAGATTCCAGTGTTTCATATTGAATGGTTGTAAATAAACCCATTTAGCGTAATGGATGCCCCTGTAACATAGCATTGCGAATACTTTGTCGGGGTCGTGTTTTTCAGGATCATACTCTGGTAGATCTGTCGCACCCCAGCTAAAATGGATTTTTAGCATGGGTCTATCCCCTATTCATTTGAAGAAGCATAACCTCTCCATAAATTAAAGATAAAACAACGACCATTGTTAGAGAAATTTCTGCTATTACTTGCATAGCTCCTCCTGCTTGTTTTTTACTGGGACACCACGATATACGAGTGTCTTGTCATGATTCATAGAAGTCTTAGGACGATTTGTGTCGTACTTAACTCCTCTATATGTGACTTGTGCCATTTGGTTTCTCCTAAAGTAATTGGGGGTTTGAATTCCCGTTCCTTCAGTCGGCTTTTGCGTCCCTACAATCTAGACCATGCGTTTCACCAAAGTCATAATATAAATCGATAACTTCCTGTCTATCTTTATCGCTAAGGTCTGGATAGACTTTAGCACGATTGACAAGAGTGTCAATGTCTGCGCACGATACTGTAATTACAGTAGCAATTAAAGTTTCAATCATAAGGATGAACGTCCCGTTCCGAGTCGGCTTACTTGCGTCCAAACATCATAGGTTTACAATTCTTTTCTTCAACTTTGCTATAAAAGTAATCTATAAGATACTCATGAGCATCAGAGTTGAGATTCGCATCGCTGAGTATCTCTGCTCTGTTTTGATTCCACTCTAAACATGTCATCGTCCAATGGGACGGATGATGCTGAGAGAGAAGTGAAGATAGTAGTGCAACTTCTAACATTTGGATGAACGTATGGATATCATAACATATCCAATACTATTTAGCAATACTATGTAACAAAGACCGTATACGGTATCATTTATTACGTTTTTTTCTTCTTGTTGGTTGATTTGGTAGCCGCTTGTGACGTTTTAAGTCCCTCTTGACCTGTTTCAAAAACTTCAAGTGGTCCTGCATACCATTCATCGGGTCCAGGCCAGGAATGCCTCTCCCAATATCCTTTCGTCTGCTCATCCATTTGCTCAGGTATTTTCATAATTTGAAACCACTAAATGTTTTTGCGTCAACGTCTTGTTTAATACCACCGACAATATAAGATTCTATCTCTGTCTCTTGTGGTGCATTCTGTTGACCCTTAGAGTTGAGCCAGTGCTCAGTCCAAGGTAAAGGATTATTCCTTGCGGGAATATCATACATGGTTTCTAGTTGAATTGCTTTCATGCGTCTATTCGCAACCCACTCGATGTATTGATGCAATAGTTTCTCATTAAGACCTATCATGCTACCGTTAGAAAAGAGATAGTTTGCCCAGTCTTTCTCTTCGTTGACTGCGTTAGCAAACATCTGACGCACATTCTCTTTCTCTTCGTTTGCAATCTGTTGCATGTCAGGGTCATCACCCTTCTTCCATTTGTAAAGTATCTTCTGTGTTAACGCAAGGTGTTGTGATTCGTCTCTTGCAATAAGGGATATGATCTTAGCTGACCCTTCCATAAGTTTGAGTTCACCGAATGCGAAAGAGCAAGCAAAACTAACGTAAAAACGAATACCTTCAAGGATGTTGACATTGGCAATAGCTCTGTAAAGTTTACGTTTGACATCCCTAAGAGTCCACTGTGATGTGGGGGATTCTTTCCAGTCTGGTTTCCACATATTACTTTCAGCATACTCACCTACTACATCAAGAAACTCATCGTATGCTTTAGTAACTGACTTAGCACGAGAGATAATCTTCTCGTTATCTAATACAGTATCAAACACCTCACCTGGGTCAGGGTATACATTCTTAATTATATGTGTGTATGAGCGTGAATGTATCTGCTCCATGAATTGCCAGACACCCATGCATCCTTCCAACTCAGGTAGTGAGCAGTAAGGAGAGAATGCCATCCCAGGTCCTCTACCCTGCACAGAGTCTAATAAGATTTGATACTTGAGGTTAGAAGTATAGATGTGCTTCTGTTGCTCAGTCAAAGTCTTATAGTCTGACCTATCCTTTTGTAGTGAGACCTCTTCTGGTCTCCAGAAATATCCTAATTGTGTTTGTGTTAACTTATCAAAGTCTGGATACTTATATTCGTCGTATCTTTGCATCCCTAAGGGTGCACCAAAAAACATTGGTTGCTTTTTGGTATCAGTTTTCTTTTCGTTGAATACTGTTACGCTCATGTGTTTTGCCATTTAAACTTTACAACTATCACAGTCTTCTTCTGACTCTGTGCCATGAAGAATATCATTAATTAATTGCTCTGTCCTTGCAGTATTTTCTGCATCGACATCCTTTTTATTATCGTATGTATTTTGGTAGTATGAGGTCTTCCAACCTAATTTGTATGTTGTTAATAAATCATTTGCCATCACGGATACTGGCACTTCATTGTCAGGATAATTCTCTGGATTGTATGACCAGTTTCCACTGATTGCTTGGTCAAAGAATTTCTGCATGATAGCAGTTACATTAATGTATCCCTCGTTACTAGGCATGTCCCACAAGAGCGTGTAATTATTCTTGTAAGTTGTAAACTGTGGAACAATTTGCTTAAGAGGTCCCTTCTTGGATTTCTTAATGGACAGGTAGTCTCTAGGTGGTTCGATTCCGTTGGTTGCGTTTGACACAACGGAGCTAGATTCCGATGGCATTTGTGCGGACAGAGTGCTGTGCCTGAGTCCCCATTCGGCAATGTCATCGCGTAAAGAATCCCAATCATAATCGTATGATACTGTGACTAACTCATCTACTTCACTCTTATATGTATCTATTGGAAGGATTCCATCGATGTATTTTGTGCGATGGAAAGCATCACATGCACCCTTCTCTTTAGCAATGTTATTAGATGCTCTAAGTAGATTGTATTGGAAGGATTCAGTCAGTCTATGAGTGAGGTTATACGCTTCTTGACTATTATATTTCACACCATTCTTTGCGAAATAATGTGCTAGACCAATGAAACCTATACCCAATGACCTACGTGCCAATGTAGAGCGTCTTGCTGCTGCTACAGGGTACTCTTGATAGTCAATCAACTCCTCCAATCCTCTCACTGCTAGGTCACATAGATTCGGCATCTCGTTAAGACTGCGAAGTTTACCTACGTTGATAGCAGATAGAATACACAAAGCAATCTCACCATCCTCACTATCAATATGATTGATAGGGTCAGTAGGTAGAGTAATCTCTTGACATAGGTTACTCATATTAACTTTGTCTTTAAATGATGAGTGACTATTACAGTGGTCTATATTCATTAAGTATAGACGACCAGTCTCTGCTCTCTCCTTGAGTAGGTCTAAGATTAATCCTTGAGCACTGACTCTTTTGGAGGGGATTGATTCATCCAATTCATACTGGCAGTATAGGCTATCAAAGCTATCGGTCCCAAAACTCTCATAAAGAGCAGGAACATCATGAGGGGAAAAAAGCGTGATTTCTTTATCTTCGATAAACCTTTCATAAAATAACTTACTTAATTGAATACTGTAGTCTAACTTTCTAACTCTATTATCCTCTGTCCCTTTATTATTCTTAAGGACTATGATGTCCTCTATCTCTTGATGCCAGATTGGGAAGTGGACTGTCGCGCTTCCACCTCGAATGCCATTTTGAGTGCAGCATCTGACAGTGCTCTCAAACTTTTTGAGGAAAGGGACAACACCTGTGTGCTGTACTTCTCCGCCCCTGATTTTAGCGTTGATGCCACGGATTCTACCCGCGTTGATACCGATACCCGCCCTTTGTGCAACATAGTAGCCAATAGCCATGTCACTGCTAAAAATGCTATCGAGGGTGTCATCAACATCAACAAGAACACATGAGGCAAACTGTCTGAGTGGCGTCCTAACACCCGCCATAACTGGAGTAGGAATGTTGATTTTGTGTGTGCTGATTGCTTCGTAGTATCTTTTGACATATTCTAACCTCGTGTCCGTAGGGTATTTTGAAAATAATGTAGCAGCAATCATGATATACATCTGCTGAGGTGTCTCAAACAGATAACCTGTGCTTCTATCTTGTACGAGATATTTATCGCATACTTGTCTCAAGCCTGCATATGTAAACAAATAATCTCTATCATGGTCAACATATGATTCAATCTCTTCCCACTCTTCCTCAGTATATACTGACAATAATTCTTCATCATACATACCGTGGTCTACACAGTTACAAATATGATTGTAAAGTATAGGAGCTTTGTCTGGATGCTCTCCAAAGACTGCCTTCCTAAGACCAAACAATAACAGTCTTGCTGCTACGAATTGGTAGTTAGGGGTGTCTAATGAAATTAAATCATTTGCTGAGCGTATTAGAATCTCTTGGATGTCTTCTGTTTTAATGCCATCGTAGAATTGTATTCCACTATTCATCTCTACTTGAGATGATGACACACCCGCAAGGTCTTCGCATGCTAACTCAACCATTGCGTGTACTTTATCGAGATTTAGGGACTCGACATTCCCATTACGTTTAACAACACTGATTCCGTTGCTCATACTTTCTTCCAGTCTGTAAATTTAATTTGTGCTTCTAACCCTTGATAGGTATTTGATTTTATTATAGCATAGGGATTCAACCCTGCTAACACCATGTCATTGATGTCCTTTTGAATTAAATTCTTGGGCCAAATGACAATGGATTCCTTTGATTGGATACTAGATTGCATTCGTTGTACAATCTGCTTGTTTCTTGGCTCGTTGTCGAAGACCCAAATCCGTGAATCATATTCCAGATTCCTATGGTCGACATCGCTCCCACACATAGCAAGAGCGTTGGGAAGAAAGCAGGAGTCAAAGGGACCTTCTGTAACATAAACTGTTTCATTTTTATCAATTTTATCTTGACCAAATAGTTTTAATTGGTCGTTAAACATTACGGTAATGTACCGTAAGTCTGCATGTCTCTCCAAAGAGCGACCCTGCACTCCAAACCACGTACCATCATCACTAATGAGTGGGATAATAATTCTAGGTTTGTCGTATGTAATTTTTTCAAATGTTTTCTTCTGGGTATTAACCCATGACATAAACTTCTCAACGTAGTAAAAACGACTAAGTTGAGTCTCAGGTATCTTCCTATCCAGTAAATATTTCTTAGCTGGGTGAGAAGTATTTAGGTCTGAGATTCTTTGAGCAGATGGATTCTTTTTGAAGTTAGGTTTTGCTGATGGTATCTTTGGTGAGGGTGTGTGTCTACCCTTACCAGTCATGCCTGACTTGTATTTTTCCATGACAAATTGGTCATGCAAATCAGGTGCTTGGTCTTTCAAGAAGTTACCAAGAGACCTACCAACACCACAGTTATGACACTTGTAGATGTATTCAGTTTTCTTCAGAAAAAAATACCCTCGTGCTTTACTCTTATTCTTTTGAGAGTCTCCGCAGTAAGGGCATCTGAAATTGTACAGTCCACGTTTGACATGCTTGTACCTGTCTAAGCGTGAGCTTATGAGTCGAATGTATTTGTCTTCAACGTAATCCAATCTACCCTTTCTACTGAGGGTATCATACTTGTATTTGGAGTTGCTGTCAACCCCCTTATAACTCTTTGTCCTACTGGACTGACTACAAAGGATACTATGGTTAGACCACCGAAGATGCTCCACATCTTCTTCTCCATGAGTCTAAGTCTATCATCTACCTTTCTTATATCTCTCTCGCATCCTTTCTTTATAGCATCTGTCTCTCTATTAACATCAGCAGACAGTCTGTCTATCTTCTCAAACAACACTTCATCTATCTTGTCTTGCTTATCTAGTTTCTCATTATGGACAGCAAGAAGTTGTCCCATCTTTACAGAATTCTCCTGCAGGGATTCAACGACTCGCTCGAGTCTTTCTATTATCGCTGTATTAATGTCTGACATCTCAAACTCTTAGTGCTGCTTGCCTCTTATTCCAATAAAACTTCACTACTTCATTTGGATATAATCTTTTCACGTAAATCTTTTTAAAATTTTCGGGACGATACATCTTTCTTAAATCAATTTTCAAAGCCGCTTCCGACTTAGAATACAATACGTATGATTCTGCTCCATCATAACATACTTTGAAAGGATAGTATCCACCCTTATCTTCAACTGCTTCACCAATACCAATATTTTTAATCACATGACCTTTAGGTTTGAATTTCCTACGCTTCACCTTAGCACTCATCAATGGGTCAACTCCCGCATTGGGACCTGTGGGGGCAGCACTTCCAGTGAAACCTCCATTACCGACACTCATTGTAGGTGCATCTTCATTCATAGTGCGTTGAGCAAATCCAATACATCGTTATCAATATTTATGTTACCGAAGATTCCAGTTGATACGTCTGGAATTCTATTAATGTATACGAGAAATGTTTTTATTATTGAATAGTATTCGTCACCCAATTTATACATGAGTAAAGGGACAGTCCCTTCACCAAATACATTAAACAAAATAATAAGGTGGTTGAGAATCAAGTTAACTCTCAACACACCAGTCTTAAGGTATCTTTTTAATAGTCTTTTAAGATATTTAAACTTCTTCATGTCCTCCATGAAGTCATCTACAGTAACTGATTGTGGGTTATTGTAATGCTTGATGGCGAACATGAGATAGTTTTTCTCATTTAATTCATCAAATCTCATTATAAAATTTTAATTATTAACTACCGAATGTTACAGTCGCTGTACCATCAGTGTATTTGGTTGCTGCACCTTTGCTTGTATTTAATACGCAACGATACTTGTAACCGTTAAGTGTTGTACCTGCAAGTCCACTGTATGCAAGAGTTGCAGTAGTGAAGTCTGCGTATGTGATACCTGTGTCAAGTGAAGCACTTACATCTACCCAACGAGTAGTAGCACTTGCTGTCTGTCTCTGCCATTTGAATGACTTAGTACCTGACTGGTCAACAGTGAATGCTGCAACGAATGTTCCTGCACCACTAGATGAAGTAGAGTTAGCGGGTTGTGTGCCGACTGTGATTGTCTCTAATACATCTGCTGCTAGTGTATCATCAGCCATGTCTCCTGCGTTTCCTGCAGTTGCCTTAGCTGGTGCAATGTATTCTGCCTTATGCTTGGTGTCACCGTTGTGTGTCTGATAAGTGCGATACTGCCACCAACCAGGTCCAGTGATTCCTCTGGTCTTGTTGGATGCAATGCTCTGCTCAGTTGTGTCAACGAAGACCAACTCATAAGAGTTACTATCTCCACCCTTAACTACAAACTCAGCGACTGCCTTAGGAGCAGTACGTCTGATAGCACCAGACAAACCTGAGTTTGTGCTGCCTGCATATGTTGTATGCAATTCGATTGCAGTGGTTGATGTAACTTCTTTTACAATGTAATTAACGCTATTAAGCACCAAGATATCGCCAACATCGACGGAATCAGCAGCATTTTTTGTAACAGTTGCGTCACCATTAGTGACTGCCACGTTATTGCCAAAGGTGGAAGCGTCTATAGTACCTAAAATAGACATTAGTTTACTTAAATAATTTTTTTCCTATAACTTATTTATAAAACTTATTCTCTGGTTTCTAAAGCAGCCTTAACGGTCTCCAATAGTTTGTCATCCATGTCAGTTTTAGTAAGCTTAACTGCCTTACCTAGAATGACTAGACATAAGTCTATAAGTTTTTCTCCCAAGTCTGAATCATCAGGAATTTTGTTTACTGCATCAGATACAATCTTAGATGCAAATGGTAGTAGAAATGATAGCATGATTAAATCTCAATGTAAATTATATAGGCTGTTTAGCTGCTACTTTATTGTCATGCTCAGCAGTCATCTGCTGCATGCGTAGTTTCATTTTCTCTGCAATTTTTTCTATCCTTTCTTCCTCTTCCTTCATGTGGTCAGCAGCCTTATACAATGGACTACCGTCTTTCTTTTTCTTTCCAGCTTTGTAACCTTGATATGCAGGAGTGTTTGCTTTCTTGTCAGCATTAGTAACTATCATAGTTTCTTCTAATGTTTCCTCTCCGACATTAACTTCGCTACCTGATGCGATGCCTTCTTTAGTGTCAGTTGAGCATCCTTTCTTTGCTCTTGACTTTCTTAAAGCATCATACGCTGCTTCTTTCATTGCCTTTACCTTCTTCTTTGCCTTTGCACCATAACCTTCCATGCGGGTGTCCTTGCCATCAGGTTTCAAACCTTTCTTTTTCTGGATAGCATTGTGGACTGCTCCTGCATGCTCTTTAGAGCCGCTCTCGACTTTACCATCACCATCATAATCTTTGGTGGCTTTCTTTTCTTGTAGTTTGGTTTCTTTCATTAAGTCCTCCTTCTTAGGATTGATAATTACGTTTCCTTTTTTCTTAGTTGTAAGAAAAGATTTCTCACCTGGGTTAATAGCCTTAGCCATCTACTTCTCCCATCTTTTGTAATTCTTCATCGGTAAACAATCCCGACTTCGACAATTTATTTATAAAGTCAGAAGGTTTCTCATCTTCTTTGACACAATCTGGGACTTGTTTTCCACCCTTCATCTTAGTGCCTTTTGCTTTGTAACCCTTCCAACATGTAGATGCACCAACGTTTTTGCGTGCTGCCTTAAGTCCTTCTAACATAAGGTGATGTAGGTCATCTATGTCCATACCCACAACACTTTCCTTAGCAGTAACACCTAAGTCTGCTGCATCCTTTGCTGTTTTCTCTCCCTTCTTACCGACAACTATGTAACGACCATCAGATTTACGTCCTGTAATAAGCATTGAGTCTCCACCTGAGGTGACAACACGACCTACGTTACGGTCATCTGGATGCTCTTTCTTTTTCTTTGCGACTGTCTCTCTGTCGACGTCGAATCCTGCATATCCTTCTACCACAGGGTCATATGAGTCAAATACTTCCATGACTTTCATAACACCAGTGTGGAGACGGTCTGTATCTGGAAGTTTATCTTCCTCGACTGCCTTAAGAATATATGATTGCTCAGTAGGAGTGTAGTCCATAAGAGCAGCAGACACTAACATTTCTAGTTTCATTTCTATCAACCTAATTGGTCTTTCTGTTTTTATTTAGTATTAGCAGACTTTCTAATCTTGGATTGAAAATCTGTAAAAGAGACTACAGATTGCCCTGGAGTCATTGCTTGTAATGCCATTCTATAGTTGTCTGTGCCTGCCTTCCAGTCATTTCCACTGCCATCATCGGCAGAGTAATTGTTTTGCATCTTGGTAGTATCAGCAGCACGAGCCCATGCAGCACGTGGGTCTTCAACTTCAGTAATATTTTTTAACCACACCTTCTCCTCATTACCATCTGGCATTTGGAATACGACATGATTTGTGCCACGATGGACAACTTTTCCTATTAGTCCAGTGTCATCGTGCTCTACTATTGCACCTACCTTAAAGATATGGTTGAGCATATAGAAGTCTCTAAACGAATCAGCATCTAACTTAGGTGCATACTCCCATAAAGTCAACTCTTTGATTGACTTCTTGGTCTTCGTCTTCTTAGGAGGTGGTGTCATTCCTGTCTTCACATCTGCCATCATCTGTTTAGAATGCTTTGAAGATATACCCTTAGGCATTCCTGCATGGAATGAGTCATGGTCATCACCACTAGCATGCTTACGCATAGCAGATGCTGACAACTTTTCTATAGGGTCATCACTCTTAGGGTCTCTTGCCCCTGCTGATTTGATATTGATAGTCTTAAAGTTATAGTGCACTCCATTATATTTGTTAGTCAACTTTTCAAACTCTTTAACTCTATCGTCTCCTACCACCATTGTTACGTGCTCATGACCCTCGTCATGTAGGTCACGCATGACGTCAAATATATTTCTATGTGCTTCGTTATTCTGAATCTTTTCTTTGTGTGAGGGAAATAACTTCCTCATGTGGTCTACTTTTTGTTGTGCGGATAACGGATTCTTTTTGTGATCCTGACTACGGGATGGGTAGATGCGGTAGTTCCCCGAGTCTCCTCCGTGCGACTTGACAGCATCCAATAGCTTGCCATGGCCAGCGTGAGGAGGATTAAAGCGACCAAAAGTGATAGCAACATGCTTATCCTCTTGATTATTTGCAGCAGTCTGCCTACCCTTTGATGATGTTGTGGGTTTCTTCTGATTATTTTGGACAGACTTTGCTGCCTCAGTTATAAATTCTAAAAATTTCATTTACCCCAATCTTTAGCTACAGTGAAGTTTGCTCTAGAAAATTCTAATCTATCTACCAGTTTAAGTGCTGTGCCATCTTTGATAGCAACAAAACCTTCTGGACTGGTCACTTTGTAACCAGTTTCGTCTTCTAAGAAAGTGCCTACACCTTCTATCTTCTTCAGTTTATTTATGATTTGCTGTTTAGCATTCATAAGGTCTTTGAATCCACTAAGTGCGGAATACATGACAGACTTATTACTATTTAGATAAGCAAGAGCCTTATCACTTTTTTCTTGCCATTGTTTCTGTGCTTTTTCAGTTTTTTTCTTAGCAATTTCCTGCTTAAAACGTGCATTTACAAAGGAAATATACCCCTGTGCCATAGCAGAAGAGTTAGTTGGTATCACACCAGTCCGTATTACTTGGTTGAAATACATCTTAAACAATGCATTGTAAGCAAACGAACCTGTCTCTTTACTTATGGTCTGTAGAAACTTACGTCCTCCGCTTAGGTTACGTTTGGCAGATGCTATGGTTAGATTTATCTTTGACAACTCTGCAGGAGATAGGTTTGCCATACCATTTACATTAGTAAACTCTGAGGAGAATACTGCTACGCTGTCTACACCCTGTAGTGGTTTGACATTGACACCAAACCCTGCTGACATTGCACCTATACTTGACCCAGTATATCTAGTGTGAAATACAATACCTATCTCACTCATTGATATCTGTCTACCCAAGTCTGAGTCTACCTCTATACAATATGATATAGTATTTGGTTTAAACATATAACATCTCTTACCTTTCATAGTAACAATAGGAGGTCTCTGCTCATAGAGTAAGTCTCCTTGTATCACACCATCTATAGGTAGTCTCATTAGATGCTTTAGACACCTCTTAAGCACTTTGTTAAGACCGCTATCAGGGTAATGCTCATCTATAAACCCATCTGTATAACAAATCTTAGGTGTTGACTTATTAAATACAGACTTGTTACCTACAAAAAACTCTCCTGTCTCAGGGTCTTTACCACAGACTATAGCAGGAGCACCGTCCCACTTAACTGTAACCTTTGTATTGTTACCACCCTTACCAGTAGTAAGCATGTCTCGTAGTCCTACTAAAAAATTAATGCTGTTAGTAGCACCGTTATAACCGTTGTTAAATATGTCGTCTTCTAGATGCTCTAGGTGAGTATTCTTAGCCATGACTATATTATACTATACTTTGAGGTGAATGGGTAGGGGAGTGGACACTTCTTTAATTGGATAAGAAGGCAGTGTCGCCATCCATATTCATATTACTAGGTCTGAGTCTACTAATCTTAAGTGCCATCAGAAATGACCATCGACCTTTAGATGCTGAGTTAGTTTTGATACGAATTCTAATACTACTGTCAGCACAAGAGTCGGAGAAACGAGGGCATCCATATTTCTCAGGGTCTTTACCCATATAATATAGACCCTTTCCTTTTATCTGTATATAATAAGTATCTTTTGAATTATAATACTTTTCAACTTCTCTAGCAGGTCCGTATCCTTGTCCTAGAAACTTGTCTGGAAATCTTTTTAAGTCTAGTTTCCTTGACTTATCTCTCTCTGCAAAAGTTGCACCAGATGAAAGGAGAAACTTAGCAGGCATATTCTTTTTAGGTTTCCAGTGAGCATTTGCTTCTCTAATAATACCAAATGACTCAGCGATACCTATCATAGTCTGTGCTGCTTCTTTCTTCGCTGATGCCTTAGTCTTATCAATATAAAATTCTTTACGAGTAGTATCAAAATCAAAATTCATTTGAGCAAAGTCAGCAGATAATTTCTCTTTCAATTCAAACTTTACTATATTAGTACCCTTTGTTAACTCAAGGTCAGCTTTCGCTGAGTCAGCACCCGCAGGGTCAGACACATCAAATCCTTGATTCCTTAGAGATTTAATCAAGTTAATCTCATATAAGAAACCTGCGTTGGTTTTACCTAGCTCAGCAGCACCTGCACCTTCCCCATCTAAGAGAGGCTCGGTATCTATTTTCAATGCCATGCAAGTATTTAGTCTGTCTTTATCGCTATATTACCAGAGATAGATATTCTTTCATCGTCACAGTTGTAGAATGGATACACACCATGCATAAGTTTAGATGGGAAGAATAGTATAGTGCCGTTTGCTTCTTCATCTAGTTGATACTTATATGTTGTTATACTTCCTAGCATATCTGTAAACATAAACTCAAAGTTAGATGCAGACCCACCATCATTTGCTTCAGTAGTTTGATACTGCTCTTTATAATCTGTAGGTATGTCTAACCATATAACAAAACTGTAAACACCAAAATGATTATGGAAAGGATTGAAGTCATGCTTTCTCATTCTATTAACCCAGAAACTTTCTAAGCACATCTGATGCTGTCCTGTGGTAGGTATCTTATCTCCTTGATTACCAAACTTAAATGAGTAGTGACTACAATATTGTATTAGTGTCCTGTCAAAAAACTGATTCTTTTTATCCTTTAAATATAAACTCTCATGTAGATGCCCTACCAAATTAGGTTTGGCATTTATATTTGCTTCAAGAATATAATTCCAGAGAAGTTTTATCTCCTCTGGACGTAACTTATCTTCTATCCATCCTAAATTAGAAGGGATAATATACTTCATTTAATAAAGTTATGCTTAGATGTGCTACTCTTAGTTCTATTGTGAATGACAATAAATCTATCAGCAGCAAACGTGCCTGCTAGACAGACATCAATCTCATCACCATCTTGCCAGTTAGTATCACCATTCTTCTTGGTGTGAAGCATTGCTTCTTGAATCTGGTCAATCACTTCTTGAGTTAGTTTCATTAGATGTCACCTGGCTGACGATTCTCTGAGTAGTGTGTCTGAAACATTTCACCTGGGTATCTTGCTGCTAGTTTAAGTGTATTAATATAAATTACCTCATCAAATCTTACATCTAGTGCTAGACATGCTTGTGCAACATACCACATGATGTCACCTAACTCTTTAGTCAAGTGCTCTTTGTTTGCTGCATTGAAATCTTTTCCTTGAAACTTAAGTTTCTTTACAATCTCCATAAACTCACCCGCTTCTGCAGACATACCTGATGCAGCAGTGTCTAGACGTTGGATGTTACAACCCTGTGATTTTAACTCAGCATATCTATCCATCAATGCACTGAAATCTTTACTTGGGTTTGATGTAACTCTATCTACAAACTCAGTATACTTATCTAAGTCTACTTCAAACTTTTGTTTACCTTCTTTCTCTGCTTTCTCTCTTTCCTCAAGTTTCTTATCTAGTTTTTTCTTAGACTGAGGTGCACTACCCATCTTCTTACCCATATCTTCGGGTGTCTTGACAGTATCTTGCTCAGTTTGTTTTACCTTTTCTTGTGCTTCATCTACTTTATCACGAGCAGCACTATTGATACGCTCAGCAGCAGCATCTTGGTCACCCTTCTTAGGGTCAAATTGGTTAGTAAATTCAGCCATTAAATTTTAAATCCTTCAAATGATTTTTTAGTATCGGTAAATGATTTGGGAGTATCTCCTGCATCAATGATGTCATCTTGAGCACCCTGCTCACAATCATACAACCTCATCTTCTGTCTGTCAATACCCAACACAAATCTTTTGTATACAGTGGGGTCATTATATCTATTCTTCAACTGCTTGACCATAATTTGATTGAGTCCCTCCATATCTTCTGTAGATATAAGTGCAATCATCAAGTCGGCAGTTGCAGGAAGACCAAATGATTCACTGGTATCAGTAATCTCTACGTCAGAGTTACCATAACCAGACCTAGTAGTCTGTGTAGCAGACAGGATAGGCACGTTATATTCTCCTGCTAGTCCACGTAACTCTTCTGCTATTGCTTTTACATATGTGTATGAGTTTACAATCGTGCCCTTGTATCTACTACTAGCACATATGTTTAGATAGTCTACAAATATAATCTCAGGATGAAATCCTTTCTTCAATGACAACTCATTCAAGAGTGCCTTGAAGTGACCTACATGTGCAGATGCTGTAGGGTATTCTTTAATAACAAGTTTACCCTGTGTCTTCTTCTTCAACACATCCATCTTAGCACGATACTTCTGCTTTGTCAGCAAGGGGTCTTGGAGTTGTTGGATGGGGATATCGAGGAGGTTGGCATCAATTCGCTCAGCAATCTTCTCCTCTGCCATTTCACATGTAATGTAGAGAACGTTGCGCCCTTGTAGGAGGCAGGAACTAGCGACATGGCACATGAATAAAGACTTCCCGACACCTGTACCAGCAAGAGCGATGTTGAGAGTCTTATTAGGTAACCCGCCTTTTGTAATTTTGTTAAGGTAGTCCAAATCAAATGGGACTTTTTCTTCTTTTCTATGGTAGAAATCGTATCTGTCATCAGAGTCTGAAATGTAATCGTGTCCAACGGATTCATCAAAGCACACACCCAGTGCGTCGGACATTATGCTAGGTATAGCATCTTTCGTACGTGTTTTATCTTGTCCGTCAGCAATCTTAACGGACTCCATTAGTGCAATGTATATAGCACGCTCCTTACACCATTTCTCAGTCGTGTCAACTAACCATTCATCATTGTAATGGTCTCTGTCTAAGTTATCTAAAAACTTTTCTATGTCTTGATAGATTTCATCAGTAATATCTTTTCTTTTTTCTATCTCAATCTTTAGAGCATTAGGCTCAGGTGTAGTATCAAACTTCGTAATGTATTCACTAAGCGTATCGAAGAGGACACGGTTAGTAAAGACATCAAAGTATTCTGGTTTTACAAATGGTAAAACCTTTCTTGCATAATCTTCTTTAAGAATAAGTTTACTTAATGCTACTTCTTCTATCTTAAGGCTCATCTGTAAAAAATAAAACTTGGTTGAAACGTTTAATGGGGGAGTAGTATACGTCTGCTCCGTGATAAAATTTCTTTCCGTTGAATAATACGAGTCTATTGTACTTACCCTCGAATGTCAACAGCAATTCATAATCTTCTTTAGACCGCCATGGTTTAACATGCTCTGGATGTGCATTTATCTCTTCAACTTCAAAGCGACTAGGTGTGGCATATAAGTTAGTGCCTGTCCCTTCAAAATATATCAGTGCTGTATACCCTGCATCTAAATGTGGATACCAGTAGTTATCAATGTGGTCGTTACCTTCATATTCAAACACATTACTTAAACAATCAGGACCTGACCCATGATACTTTGCACCACATACATCTAGTAAATATTCTCCAACTTCCCATAGGTCATCATTAGGAAAGTGGTGTCTCATGTCATGGAATAACTTACCATTATATCCTGGGTCACCTTCTTTATGATATCTCAATTCATGATTCCAAAATTCATCCTCAACTTCCTCAGGATACTTATAGAAATCATCAATGATATACACTGGTGACCCCTGCACATGAGAGACTATTGGTGGATGAGTATTGAATTCAAACATAATGTAAGTATGTTGTTATAGTATACTTATCATCAGTTGTAGGA
>OCZA010000180.1_pt1 | contig 22906 bp, 26 predicted proteins | sample 1539021 | NCBI WGS metagenome assembly OCZA01 (sample SAMEA2619376, study PRJEB22493) | marine metagenome | biome: marine biome (ENVO:00000447); feature: surface water layer (ENVO:00002042); material: "saline water (ENVO:00002010), including plankton (ENVO:xxxxxxxx)" | depth 5 m | reverse complement strand
CTTTTTGAGCATCCAATGAGTTAGCTTCAACCTTTGGCAAATTAACAGGCACACCAACGGTTAATAGTGGTGCTGTAACCATAAAAACTATTAGCAAGACTAGCATAACATCGACCATTGGAGTTACGTTAATATTTGAAACAGGTCGAAGTTTTTTTCTCATTTATTTTACTTGGCGTGAAATAATATTTACAAGGTCTTTGCCAAAACTCTCAGCCTCAGATAAATAATTGTCAATTTTAGATGTAATCATATTGTAAAATGCTGTGGAGGGTATAGCTACAAATAAACCCAAAGCAGTCACAAACAGTGCCTCTGCAATACCCGGGGCAACAACAGCTAAATTGGTATTCTGAGCAATAGCAATTGCTTGAAAGCTATTCATAATTCCCCATACCGTTCCAAATAAACCAATAAAAGGTGCTACTGATCCAGAAGAGGCTAAGAAAGACAAACCTTTATTTAAATTTGAGTCTTCATTGGCGATACTGAGATCCAGAGATGTATATAATCTTTGAATAAAAGCTGAGTCGATTTTATTTTTTTGCAATCGCGATTTTTCATATTCATTCATGATATTTCTAAAAATATTAGAAAAGCTTTCTTGGTCAAAATCATCAATTTGTTGATAAAGTTCATCTAAAGATACCCCAGACCAAAAATGGTTTTCGAATTGTTTAGAGATCTTGCGTTGCTTGTTTACTAATAAGATTTTTTGAATAATGATTTTCCAAGATTGAATTGAGAAAATTATTAAAAGGATAATTACAAGTTTAACTACCCAATCCGATTTTAAAAACATTCCAAACATAGAAAAATCAACAGACCCTTCTAAAGCAGCAAGATTTACAACTTCTTCCATAATTTAATCCTCATTTTCATTAATATTATTTTTTTTATCACTAAGCTCTTTTGAGACTGTTTCAAAATCGTCTGAATGTACCATTATCCAAAAACCAGGTCTATTTTTTTCACAAAGCGCAATAACTGGGGTTTTTTTTTCCTTATCTGATAAAATCTTTGTATCATCCCATAATTTAACAGCTGAGTGTTTTGCTCTTAATTTACATTCAATAAAAAGTGTATCATGTATAACATCTGAATGTGTGACCTTAGAGTTAATACCACTTAAAGCGTTTCTTATTCCACCAAAAAATCTAGAGACAAGTCTTTCTCTATTTTTCCAAGCCTTATCAGGCATTGGAATTATCTAATAAGGAGCTGTCAAAATCTAGATTGGAAAAGCAATTTTGAACGTCATCATTATCCTCTAAGTCATCATTTAATTTAATCAGTCTATTTAACTCATCTTCTTTTTCTATTTTTACTGTCATATTAGGCTTCCAAACTATTAATGCGCTTTCAACATCTAAACCTTTTTCCATAATAACCTTTTCTAAAGAGGCCAATGACTCAAATTTACAATAAATATTTGTAATATTATCTTCTGTTAAGTAATCCTCTAATCCATGTTCCAGCAATTCCTCTAATAATGTATCATTAATTTCACTTTTAATTTGTATTTCTCCAACTTTATCAAAATTAAAACTAACACTTCCCGTCTCGCCCAAATTACCACCATTTTTTGAAAATATAGATCTAATCTCAGAAGCGGTTCTATTTTTGTTATCTGTTAAAGCTTCAACTATAAAAGCTGTTCCAAATGGTCCATAACCCTCATACCGAACCTCGCTATACTCTGTAGTGTCTGAGTTATTTTTATTAATGGCTCTATCCACATTATCTTTAGGCATATTAACACTTCGAGCCTTTGTAATCGCTAATCTAAGTCTTGGATTGGACTCAATATCTGTTCCTGCTATTTTAACTGCAATTTGAATTTCTCTACCTATTTTAGAAAACTGCTTAGCTCTTTTTTTATCTTGGGCACCTTTTCGAAATTGAATATTTTTAAATTTGGAATGTCCTGCCATGATTTAAGATAGTAAATTACGATCCAAAACACCACCTATTTGAATCGATTGGATAGAGTTATTATTATTCGGATTTGTAGTAATAATAGCACCAGAGATTGTAGCCTCTCCCTCAGCTGGCTCAAGTCTATGTGAAAGATTTTTAGTCCTCATTCTTTTAATAGCATTATCTTTTTTCATTCCAATGACGGAGTTATAATCGCCTGTCATCCCTATGTCTGTTTGGAAACAGGTTCCTTTTTCTAATATTCTAGCGTCCATTGTTGGAATATGGACATGTGTCCCATAAATAGCAGTGAACTTACCATCATAATGTTGAGCAATACCATTTTTTTCTGAGGTAACTTCTGCGTGTACCTCCAAAAAGGAGTAGTCAATATCATGGTCATTAATTATTGAGAGGATTTTTGTATCTATTGATTGAAAGGGGTTATCTAGGGGAAGGTCAATAAAAGTTTCACCATGAACTTGGCAAACTAGAATTCTTTTACCATTCAAATGCGTAAAAATTTTGAAACCCTGTCCTGGTGAGCCTTCGGGAAAATTTAAAGGTCTGATGATATTATGATTTGGATTACTTTCCATATAAGGAATAATTTCATCTTTCTTCCAAGCATGATTGCCCAGAGTAACAGCGTCAACTCCCCAATTCATCATTTCTTCATAAATTTTACCTGTAATACCATAACCCCCTGCTGAATTTTCAGCATTAACTATAGTAAAATCAATTTTAAATTGATCTTTTATTTTAGATAAATTGTTTTGCAAAGCTAGACGACCTGTTCTTCCTACGACATCTCCTATGACTAAAAATTTCATGTTCTATAAGTTTTATTCTCCGTACAAATATAATCAACTTTTTCATCAAAGCTTTCTTGAAATTGTATTGGTGTTTTTTGACTTTCAAAAGCAGCTAGAATAGTTTTTATGTTTTTTTTTTCACTTAGTTCAGAAATTGTTCGATCGAAAAAACCTCCCCCATAACCTACTCTGTAACCCTCAATATTAAATGCCGAACAAGATGCTATAATGATATCTGGATCAACTGACTGATTACTCACAGGTTCCATTATCCCCCCAAATCCTTTTTCAAGTAATGGATATTGATGAGAATAAGAAAAATACTTTAAAGGTTTATTTTTTGTAATTACCTTTGGAAGCAGACATTGAATTTTCTTTTTTTCCAACTCTTCTGCTAAGGCTAAAATATTTACTTCTTTTTTATAGGGGTAAAAAAGACCTATAGTGGAAATATCTGGAATATCACTTAAGAGCTCGAGTACTTTAATATTAATTTTACTAGAAAGATTGTTAACTTCAGAGACTTCCATTTTCATCCTAGAACTTAGATGGGATTTACGAAGTTCTTGTTTATTCAACGGAAAATTGTTCGTTTAATTTTTGAAAGATTTGTTCTAAATCAAATTTTAAATTTTGGTTTTCACTTTTAAGCTCTTGAATTCTACTTTCATAAAATAATTTTTGATTAAGAGAATCTTGCAAGATTTTTTCTTTCTTTAGAATATCTTCCATGGATTTTAAATAAGCTATGAGTGTAGATGTTAAAAAAGGAACATTTTCTTTTTTTTCATTTTCAATTAAACCGCTTATTGCTTCACCAATTTCTTTAACTCTTTCAATATTATTATCAGAACATTGTATTTTTAAAGGTCGGCCACCTATAGTAAGTGTTAAATTAGCCATCGATATCTATTGATCCTAACAAATCCTCTATTTTATTTGTTGCCTTATCAATTAATTCTGATTTTTCAGATAATTCTAATTTTTGATCCTCTAATTGGGAATTTAATTCCTGCTCTCTTCTCTCTAAATAAATAATCTTTGCCTCTAGTTCTTCTTTAAGCTTTGTTAAATCTTGGTTGTTTGATTTGTAATTTTCAAGTTTTAGGGCAATTTGTTCAATTTTTTGAAGTATTTGTTGTTGAAATTCGTTCATACATTAATTATTAAGTATAAAACAAAGTTATTCCATTGAAAAATTATACAAATCTTGCAAACTGCATTCGCTTTCTATCTATGGAAGCAGTTGAGAAAGCAAAATCAGGTCACCCTGGAATGCCCATGGGGATGGCAGATATTGCCACAATTCTCTTTCATGACTTTCTAGTCCATAACCCCAAGGATCCTGAGTGGAGACTTCGCGATCGATTCGTTTTATCAAATGGCCATGGATCAATGCTGCTTTACTCACTTTTATATTTAAGTGGTTACAAAAAAATGACCCTTAACCAAATTAAAAATTTTCGTCAACTTGGCTCCATTACTGCAGGTCATCCTGAGTATGAGCCTGACGCTGGTATAGAGATAACTACAGGTCCTTTAGGTCAAGGTATTTCTAACGCAGTAGGAATGGCTCTGGCTTTAAAAAAATTAGCTTCAGAAAAAAAACTAAAACGAATCCCTAAAGTTTATGTTTTTTGTGGTGATGGTTGTCTAATGGAGGGAATTAGTCAGGAAGCAATAAGTTTTGCGGGGCATTTAAAACTTGATAATTTAGTGTTGGTTTATGATAATAACAAAATAAGTATTGATGGCTCAACAGAACTTGCCTTTAGTGATAATACAAACCTCAGATTTAAATCAGTTAATTGGAATGTCCTAACTGGCAATGGCCATAATCATCAAGAAATTAAAAATCTATTTAAAAAAGTTCAAAAAACATCTAAGCCAAGTTTTATCAATTTTAAGACTATTATAGGTTTTGGCTCACCCAATAAATCTGCCAAAGCATCTTCTCACGGCTCACCTCTGGGAATAGATGAAATTGCCTTAACAAAAAAAGAACTTAAATGGAATGAGAAGCCTTTTGTTATTCCTGCCCATCTTTTAAAAATTTGGAGAGACTCGGCAAATAGAAATAATAAAATTTATACTCAATCTAAAAAAATATCTTCAAATATTAATGGTCTTAAAAACTTCCCAAAAGAAATAGATAAATTATTTGATGGGATTGTTAAAGAGTTTAAAAATTTTAATACCCCTCAAGCCACACGAAAATCTTCGGAGGCTGTATTGCATTTTATAAATAACAAGATGCCACTATTTGGTGGCTCAGCAGATTTAACTGGATCCAATAACACAAAAGGAAAGCAAATGGATATTTTAAATCATAAAAATTATAAGGGGCAATACATTCATTATGGTGTAAGAGAACATGGAATGGCTTCTATTATGAATGGCATTGCAGCAACTAGATTATACAAAACTTACTCAGGCACGTTTTTGAGTTTTGCAGACTATATGAAACCTAGTTTAAGACTTGCAGCTCTCATGAAGATTGACCCTATTCAAGTATTTACTCATGACTCTATAGGACTAGGGGAAGATGGGCCAACCCATCAACCAATTGAGCAAATTAATATGCTAAGACTTATACCCAACAGCTATGTCTTTCGTCCTTGTGATATGATGGAAACAATAGCTTGTTGGAAGCTTGCTCTTAAAATAAGTAATGCTCCTTCTTTTATTTGTTTATCTCGACAGAATTTACCCCAGATATCTAATAAAAAAGTAAGCCTTAATAATTTCAAAGGTGCTTATGTAATTTCACAATCTTCTAAAATTAATCATATTACAATTATTGCTTCTGGTTCTGAGGTTTCATTGGCAATGGAAACAGCTAATTTCCTTAAAGAACAAAAAATAGAAACAAAAGTTGTTTCAATGCCTAGTAGTTCAGTGTTTGATGAGCAACAGGCCTCTTTTAAGAAAAAATTATTACAATCAAAATTAGAGCAAGTATTTGTTATTGAAGCAGGCTCTTCAATGTATTGGAATAAATATACACAATCTGAAAATATTTTTGGAATAGATGAATTTGGAGCTAGTGCTCCGGCTAAAGATGTTTTCAATAAATTTGGCTTGACGCCAAAAAATATTTCATCAAAAATAATGAAAAGGATCAAGAAATAATGAAAAAAAAAGTTGCAATTAATGGCTTCGGTAGAATAGGACGACTGGTCTTTCGGGCCTATCTAGAGAGGTCTAATGAGTTTAATGAAACTTACGAAATTTCTTATATAAACGACCTAGCTGACATTGACTCTAATATTCATCTTTTAAAGTATGACAGTGTACATGGTGCATTTGGCGATGAGATACAAAAAACAGCTGATAATAAATTTAAAGTTGGACAAAATGAAATAACAGTAACATCTGAAAAAAATCCTATAGATATTAATTGGGCTAAAAAAGAGGTTGATGTGATTTTAGAGTGCACGGGTGTTTTTGCATCTAAAGAAAAAGCATTATTGCATGTCGAAAGTGGAGCCAAAAAAGTTGTTGTTTCAGCACCATGCACCAATGCAGATTTTACTGTTGTTCAAGGTGTTAATCATGAAAAAATAAATTCTGATCATGTGATAATTTCTAATGCCTCATGTACTACTAATTGTTTATCTCCTGTTGCATATGTCATAGATAAAGAGTTTGGTATTGAAAATGGATACATGACTACAATTCATTCCTATACAGGTGATCAAAATACTGTTGATACTTTCCATAAAGATTTAAGACGAGCAAGAGCGGCTGCAAATAATATTATTCCTACTAGTACTGGAGCAGCAAAAGCAGTTGGCTTAGTGCTTCCCCATTTAAAAGGGAAGCTTGATGGCACTGCTATTAGAGTTCCTACACCAAATGTATCATTGGTAGACTTTAAGTTTAATACTCAGAAGGCTATTTCTGTGGAGGAGCTTAATAAAAAATTTCAAGAGTATGCTAATGGGCCTTTAAAGGGGATTATGGGCGTCGATACTGACCCTAAAGTCTCTAGTGATTACAACCATGACTCTAGAAGTTCAATTCTAGACTTAACTGAGACAACAGCCGTTTCAGATAACTTTGGTAGAGTATTGACATGGTATGACAATGAATGGGGTTTTTCCAATAGAATGCTTGAGACTACTGAGCAAGTCTGTAAATTATAGGAGTTAAGATGAAGGTTTCAAATACAACAAAAAAGATAATTTCAAATTACACCCATGAAAATGTAGGTGTTCGATCAAACTTAATGAGAATTTTAGGTCAAGGTAAGCTTGGAGGAACTGGTCGAATGATAATCCTTCCTGTTGATCAAGGTTTTGAACATGGCCCAGATCGTAGTTTTGCAGTTAATCCAGCAGCTTATGATCCTAATTACCATCATCAATTAGCTATTGATGCTGGACTTTCTGCATATGCCGCTCCTCTTGGTTTATTACAAACAAGCTCTGATAATTTTCATGGACAAATTCCCACTATTTTAAAAATTAATAGCTCTAATACTCTAGCCACTACTCTTGATCAGGCTGTTACCGGCAGTATAGATGATGCTTTAAAACTAGGATGTTCTGCTATTGGTTTTACTATTTACCCAGGTTCAGATCACAATTTTTCTCTAATGGAAGAATATCAATCACTAAGCCATGAAGCAAAAGCTAAAGGTTTGGCTGTGGTTTTGTGGGCCTACGCTAGAGGGGCTAGCATTAGTAAAAAAGGTGAGACAGCAATGAATATAATTTCTTATGCTGCTCATATGTCAGCTCTATTGGGAGCTAATATTATTAAAGTAAAACTTCCTAGTGATTTTCTTGAAGAAGATCCAACTAAAGCTGCCTTTGAAAATAATAAAATAGAGATTGGTTCACTTAAAGATCGGGTTGCTCACATTAAAAAAGTAGTTTTTGAAGGAAAAAGATTAGTTGTTTTTTCAGGTGGTGATGCCAAAAACGATAGTGCGCTAATGGATGAAATTAAAGCCATTCATGCAGGTGGTGGAAATGGATCGATTATTGGTAGAAATTGTTTTCAGCGAAAACGTGAAGACTCATTAGCTCTTCTTGATAAGATGATACAAATTTATAAATCTAAATGAAAGTAAATGCGATTGATCTGAAAATTGGAAATATAATCCAACACAACAATGGATTATGGAAAGTCACTAAGCTATCTCATACCCAGCCAGGTAAAGGGGGTGCCTATATTCAGGCAGAATTAAAGAATATCAATACTCAATCCAAGTCAAATGATAGATTTAGAAGTTCAGAGTCTATAGAAAAAGTACGTGCTGAAGAAATTCCTCATCAGTTTTTATTTCGAAGTGGTGAAGACTTTACTTTTATGAATAATCAAACATATGAACAAATTATCTTAAATAGTGATCAGGTAAATGCAGAAACAGCAAAATTTCTGGAAGACGGTATGGAAGTTTCAATAGAGTTTTATGATGAGAAACCTGCGAATGTCAACCCACCCGAAAATTTAGTATTCGAAATATTGGAAACAGAGGCAGTAGTAAAAGGTCAAACAGCTTCCTCTTCCTATAAGCCCGCAGTCTTGACAAATGGTATTAGAGTTACAGTCCCTCCACATATAGAGACTGGTGACAAAATTAAAATTCATACTAAAGAACTAACATACATAGAAAAATCAAAATAATTTTTTTATGTCTATAATCCCTCCTGTCATTGTTGTAATGGAAAAAGCATGCCGTAATGCAGCAAAAGGACTTGTGAGAGATTTTGGTGAATTGGAAAAACTCCAAATATCTAAAAAAGATAAAAATGATTTTGTTTCTTCTGCAGACTTAAAAGCTTCCGAAACTATTAGTTACAATCTCAATAAAGATCGACCTGATTTTCTTCAGATAGAAGAAGAAAGTTACACTGAAAAAGATTTAGAAAAACTAGAAGGAGATGATCCTGTATTTATTTTTGATCCCTTAGATGGAACTAAAAATTTTATCCATGGAAATGGTTATTTTTCTATTTCAATAGGATTAATGCATCGAAAAGAAATAATAGCTGGCGCTACTTATAATCCAATTTTGAATGAATTTTTTTGGGCACACAAAGGCTCTGGTTCTTGGATAAATAATCAACGATTAAGAGTCTCTAACCGCGATAAATTTGAAGGAAGTGTTTTTGCTACTGGCATACAAATTAAACATGCAGACATTCTTGATAGATGTGTATCTCAAGTAAGTCATATGCTTAAAAAAGCAAGTATTCGAATTATGGGATCTGCTGCACTAGATTTAGCACACGTGGCATCAGGAAAATTTGATGGGTTTTGGGTTTCTCGTTTAAATATTTGGGACATAGCTGCAGGAATTATTCTTATAAAAGAAGCAGGTGGAGTTTGTTTAAATATTGAAGGTAAAGAATTTAACCCCCTAAAAGATGAGGTCTTAGTGGCTTCAAGTGCTGCAATAAGCAATCAATTACTTAAAAATCTTCAAATATTTACTTGATTTTTTAACAGTAGATCTCTATTTTCTCTAGACCATGAGAGAAAAGATACACCCTGATTATCACGAAATTACAGTAGAACGTACTGATGGTTCTACTTATAAAACCCGCTCAACATGGGGAAAAGCGGGAGATACAATGAAATTAGAGATAGACCCACTTTCCCATCCAGCTTGGAACCAAGGTTCTGGGAAAATGGTTGACTCTGGTGGAAGAGTTGCTCGATTTAAAAATAAATATAAATCTTTTAATATTTAATTATTTTAATAAGTATGTCTGACAATAAACCTTTAATGCCCTTAGCTACAGCCGTTTGGCTCGTAGATAATACTGCATTAAGTTTTCCACAAATATCTCAATTTTGTCAGCTTCACGAACTAGAAGTTCAAAGTATTGCCGATGGCGAGGATGCCTATAAAATGCAAGGTTTAAATCCAATAGCTAGTGGGCAGTTAACTATGGATGAAATCAAGCGATGTGAGAGTGACCCGCTAGCAGAGCTACAACTTCAAAATAAAAAATCTGAGTCAATTCAATCAAGTGTTAAAGCAAAAAAATATTTACCCCTATCTGTAAGACAAGAGCGTCCAAAAGCAATTGGATGGCTGATCAGAGAATACGGTAAAATACTTACTGATACTCAGATAGCAAAATTAACTAGTTCAACTAAACCGACTGTGGCTAATATTAGAGCTGGTAATCAATCTCAACCCATTACTGAATTTCGTAATCCTACAGATTTAGGGTTATGTTCTTATGATGATTTAGAGGCTGTTGTAGCAAAAGGTCAAAGAAAAGCAGAAAAAGAGCAAAAGGCTAAAGATAAAGCTGCCAAACTAAGCCAAACTATTCCTTCTTAAAGAAAAGATAGACATCTCCTAAACGAATACCAAATTTCTTCATAGTTGCTTTATTGAAAACATGTTTCTCATCTTGCATTATGAGCCAATCATCAAATTTAACTAACATAATTCCATCTTTATATTTTAATTTGAGGGTGTAATGCCAATTTATAGCGTTACCAGAACGTGCACCTAAAGCAATTCCTTTTATATCTGAAGAACGTCCTTCATATGATTTATCTCCAGTTTTTTTTATTTCCCAACGACGAAATTCTTCTTCCCCATCATCGTATAGAAAAGTCTCATTTAAAATAAAAAGGTCTCCTTCTTGGATGCCCTCCATATCTACCGTAAACTGACGCTTTACCTTCCCTAATCGATCAATGAAAAGTCCTGAGGCAGAAGTTTTGCCAAGAAAATATTCTTCTATTTTAAGTTCGGGTTTTTTTTCAGCAAAGTCTTTTAAATTCATATCTGAACATCCTGTTATAGTTAAGGCTAAAATACCTATTAATACTAGTTTTTTAAACACTATTTTAATTACGCAATTTACTCTAAGTAGATTTGAAAGATAAATAATTTTTAACTAAAAGTTTGATAACTGTTAATTACTGTTTTTAGTAAAATCTATTTGGAAAACATCAATTGTTTTGGCTTTAAATCCTCCTGAGCAATAAGATAGATAGAAGTTCCACATTCTTTTGAATTCATTTGAATAACCTAAGTTTTTGATTTTGTCCCATTTGTGATTGAAGTTTTGACGCCACATTTCTAGAGTTTGGTGATAACTATCTGCCATTTGATTTTTAACAAAAAAGTCTAACTTTTTTTCAATAGCTATATTCTCTAAAGTTTTGACTGTTGGCAGCATTCCGCCTGGGAAAATATATTTTTGTATAAAGTCAATTTTTTGACTATATTTTTCAAAAAGTCCTTCAAAAATTACAATTGTTTGCATTGAAAAGACACCCGATGGTTTGAGTAAATCTTTTATTTTGTCGAAATAGATCTGCCAATATTGCATTCCTACGGCCTCAAACATTTCTATTGAATAAATTCGAGAGTATTCACCTTGGTGTTCTCGATAATCTTTAAAGATTACATTTAGATTTCCTTGTAGATGATTTTCTTCAATTTTAGATTTTACAAAATCGTATTGTTCTTGAGATATAGTCAAAGTATCAATAGTAATATCGGGATATTTAGAGATAAGATAAAATGCAAAACTCCCCCAACCTGATCCAATTTCTAAGACATGGTCGCCAGATTTTGGCTCATTTCCCTTTATCAAACTATCAAATTTATTTTTTTGAGCCTGAGATAAGGTTTCGTTACCTGTTTTAAAAAAACCTGAAGAATAAGTTAAGGAGTCGTCTAACCATTCCTCATAGAAATCATTACCTAAATCATAGTGAGCATGAATATTTTTTTTACTTTGACCTAAAGAATTTTGAGTTTTATTCATATAAGACTTTGAAAGGTATCGATATAGTTTCGATCCACCCATTTCGCCACCAAACGCCTTTTCATTCATAGCCCCAAATTCTAGAAATTTACTAAGATCGTCTGCTTCAAACTTGCCTTTTATATAAGCATCTCCAAGCCCAACGGAGCCTCTAAAATATAAATCCCAAAGCATTGATAATTTATGAACAGTTAAATGAACGCTAGGACCCTCATTTTGGCCCTGAAAATAGTACTTTTTCCCTTTAACCTCTAAATTTAATTCTCCATAAAGAATTTGAGTGCAAACTTTATTAATGTAGTGATCTACGATCAAACCTCAGTCCTCCAAAACTAATCTAAGTATAGGTTATCTTTAATACGATGGGAATATTTAAACAGCTTACTTTTTTTTATAAATAATTTTAAGGCTTGGAAATGAATAAGTATTATGGCTTTCAAACTTCCAAAAATATTTAAAATAAAAAAATTAAAAACATTGAGAAATAAAATTCTTTTTAGCTCCAAGGAGATAGATGCAAAGAAAATTTGTTTATTTTTATTATCAAACTGATTTATAGAGCAAAAAAAATTTGATGTATCTTTTAGTTTAACAGAAATTTTATAATAGCAGTCCATTTCAATAAAAGGTGATACATACATATTTTTTTTAAACTTCTTATTAGAAAAATCTCCCAGTGATAGGTAGTGAACTTGGTCACCATGTGTATTTTTTACTTCATAAAGAATTGCAACTAATTCGTTTTTATCATTTAAAAAGAGATAAAAACTTATTGGATTAAATGAATAACCTAGAGTGGAGGGTATTGAAATAAAACTTACTCTTTCAAAAATGATATTATATTTATCTGCTATATCTTGAGTAAAATTTTTTAAATTTTTATTTTTATCTCTATACCCGTGTTGCTTATAAAAAATAGAAAAAAAATTAAATCGATTCAGAGATATTAAAGGATGAATTTTTTGAGTTTGATTTAAGTTTAAGCATAAATAAGGTGCCTTATACTGAAAGAAGTTTTCAGTATCCTTAGTTCTTTTATGAATAATTTTACCTTGACCAATACAATGGTGATTATTTAGTTCCATTGAATTCTCGATGTATCGGCTTCATTAAAAAGACCTAAATTAATATTAAGTTTCTTGCATACTTTCAGGGCCGACTGAATACCATCCTCATGAAAACCATAACCTAGATAGCTACCTACATAAAAAGTATCATTCAATCCTTGAATTTTTCCAATTTCTTTTTGAGAGTTCAGTGTGTTAAGTGAAAAAATTGGATGTTCATAAACTGTTTGGTAGAGATTAGAAGTTTGATTTTGATTGAGAGAGACAAAGAACTCATCCTGGGTATCCAGTGGTTGTAATAAATTCATCCAGTAACTTAGAGTACATTTATTATTAGTATTTGTGTGAAAATTCCAACTAGACCAAGCCGCTTTATGAGGGGGCATTAAAGATGAATTTTGATGGAGTTGGGCTAAATTTTTTTGAAAATTAAATGCATTTAGTATAGATACTTCTTTCTCTTTTTTATCCCCTAACAAAGGTAAAAAGTGGTGAGGTGGGCAAGCTAAAACTAATAAATCAAATTGATATTTCTTATTTTGAGAAAGAATTTCAACTCCCTGGTCTCTAATAATCTTATCTATTTTAAATGATTTTTTAATATCAAAATGTGACGCTCGAATAAGTTTATTTATGTAATTTTTAGAACCACCTTTTACTGTTTTCCACTGAGGACGATTTATAAAATTAAATAATTTATGATTTTGAAAAAAACTAATAATACTACTTAATGGTTGATCTAATGAGTTAGAGTCTGGAGATGACCAGATACTTGAAATTAATGGTAAAAAATGATTATAAACAAACTCATTAGAAAATTTTTTTGTTTCTAGATATTGGCGAATAGAGATATCAGAAGAAATATTTTTATTTTGAAATGTTTTGTAAAATTTAACTATATCTTTTAGCATTAGATAGAATTTCCAATTAATGAGATTATGAGGTTTGGCAAATAGAGCTCTTAGACTACCTCCACCATATTCAAATTGGTTACTTGAATTATAAAAACTAAAAGACATATTGCTTTTAGAAACAGGTACTTGGAGTTCTTCAAATAACTTTGTAAGATTGGGGTATGTCAATTCATTGTAAACAATGAAACCTGTATCTATTGCAATATTGTTTTGTTTTGAGTCTTTAACTTCTTGTGTATTTGCATGCCCACCAAGATAATGATTTTTCTCAAATAGAGTGACATCAAATTGATTTTGTAAAAAATAAGCAGCCGATAATCCGGCAATACCGGAACCTATGACTGCAATCTTCTTTTTCAATTTATGATTTTATCCGTTGATAAGCTTCTAATGCCCGATTTCTTGAGTCTTTTAAATCAACTATAGGATAATAATATTGGTTATTTTTGACAAGATTGTTGAGGGACTCTTCACTCAGATACGGCTGAAAAATTAATGAGGGTTTTTTCAGCTCTTCTAAATCAGGTAAGTACTTTAATATAAATTTGGCCTGGGGATCAAATCGCTCTGACTGTAAAACAGGGTTGAAAACTCGAAAATATGGTGATGCATCTGCGCCACATCCAGCAATCCACTGCCATCCTGCAGCATTGCTAGCCTCATCATAGTCTAAGAGTGTATTTTGAAAATATCTCTCTCCATAAGTCCAGTTTAATAATAAATTTTTTACTAAGAAACTTCCTACAACCATTCTTAAGCGATTATGCATCCATCCATTATCATAAATTTGTCTCATAGCAGCATCTATTAAAGGTATTCCAGTTTTTCCCTTTTTCCACAAATTCAAATCTTTTTCATTTTTGCGCCATGGAAATTTAGAAAATTTTTCATTTATGGGCATAGTGGAAAGATCTTTAGAGTAATATAGAAGTGAATAAGAAAACTCCCTCCATCCAATTTCTGATAGAAAAGTTAGTGAGGATATATCAAGTTTTTTAGATTTAATAACTTGGTTGACTATCATTCGTGGAGATATTTCACCAAATCGTAAATGAGGTGAAAGTCTAGAAGTTTGATCTAAGTCAGGTCTATCTCTTCCTTCTTTATAATTATCAATATGGTTATTTATATAATATTTTAATTTTTCTAAAGCTGCTTCTTCGCCAGGCTTCCAATAATTAGAAAATTTTTGATACCATTTTTTGGAAGGTAAGAAATTCCATTGAGTTTTTTCGTTATGCTCAAGGGGGTCGATAGATTTTAGGGAAGTAATTTGATATTTTTTTGCCTTATAAACATCAAAAGCTTTTCTCCAATAAGGAGTAAAGACTTTAAAATATAGGCCTGAATTATTTTGAACCTCCCAAGGTTCATTTAAAAGATGGGCATTAAAAGTCTCTACCTCAATATTTTTTTCTTTAAGGTCTTGTTTAATTTTTGTGTCACGACTAATTGATTTTTTAGAATAAAGTCTGTTCCATACTACTCTATTTATCTTGTATTTTTTAATGAGTTTAGATAAAGACTCTTGAGCACTTCCTTTCATCACAATTAAGTCAAGTTTGAATTCTTTTTTAAAAGAATTCTCTAATTTTTTTAAAGACTCGTGTAGCCACCAATGGCCTGCTTCACCAGTTGCTTCTCTTTCAATTTCATCATAGACATAAACAATAAGGGCTTTTGACTTATCCTTTTGTATGGATAGCAAGCAAGGGTTATCTTCAATTCGAAGATCTCTTCTTAACCAGTATAGAGTTTTATTTTCGATGGAATAATTTTAGCAAATTTATTTGCTATGAGGGGGCATTTTCTTTTCTACAAACCAAACATGTTGTCTCAGAACAGGATCATATTTTCTCTGTCTTAATTTGTCTGAAACCTTCATACCCTTAGTAGGTTTACGAACTATATATTTGGTGCCTGTTTCAGGTTTTTCTTCAGGAATTAGCTGTTTTAGCTGATATGTTGACTTTTTTGCCATTGGCGTAAAATAAACTAATTTATGCTTTGGTCAAGATTGTTTGTTAAAAAAAGTTAAGAAATTCGCTTCCAATGCTCTCTTTTATCACTTAAAGATCTTTTCTTTTTGTCAGTGAGTTGCTTGTAGCAATTTGGGCAAGTGAAACCCTCTTTATAATGAGGGGATGAGAACTCTTCATCTGTTAAAGGCATATTACATCCATAACACAACTTAATCTCTCCTTTTTGCAAATTTTTATTTACCGAAACTCTATAATCAAAAACAAAGCATTCTCCGTCCCATAATGAAGCTGGGGTTTTCTCAAAATATTTTAAAATACCCCCTTTGAGTTGGTAAGTATCAATTCCATTCTTTTGCATCAGAGGGCCTGCTTTTTCACAGCGAATGCCTCCGGTACAGTAAATAGCTACTTTTTTATTTTTAAAATTTATTTTATTAGCTTCTATATAATTCTTGAATTCTCTAAATGATTTTATATCTGGGTTAATTGCATTTTTAAAATGACCTATTTTATATTCATAATCATTTCGAGTATCTACAACAATAACATCATCTTGGGCTATAAATTCTTCCCAATTTTTTGGTTTGATAAATTGACCTTTTTTAATTTCATCAATTGTTAAATTAAAATCTGAAGTAACTATTTCATCTTTAATATTTATTTTAAATTTTTTAAAAAAGGTTTTTCCATCAAAATTAGAGAGCTTAATATTACTTTTTTGAACTCCAATTTTTTCTATAAAACTTATAGTTTCACTCTTATCTATATTATTTACAGCTATTGTTCCATTTAGCCCTTCAGGTCCAATAAGAATTTTTCCTTTAATTTTAATTTTCTCAAAAAATTTATGAATATCATTCTTAATATTTTTGAGGTTTTTAATTTCAAAGAAGCTATAGAAAGCAATTACAACCATAATTACTTTTTACAATAAAACTAAACTGAGATCAAATAGGAGGGCTAAAGAGCTTTAGTTTTGTCAATAAATTTGTTTTCAAATTTTGACAACTGAGGCATAAATTTAAACCAAGCATCTTTTAGAGCCTCTACAAACTTCTCTGTAGAGTCATTGGAATGACAAGGTGTTGGGGTAATTCTTATACGCTCAGTTCCTTTGGGAACTGTGGGATAATTGATAGGTTGCACATATACTTGATGTTCGTTTAATAAAAAATCACTGATATCCTTGCAAAGCTTACTATCCCCTATCAAAACAGGAATAATATGTGAACCAGAGTCTAAGAATGGAATCCCAGATTGACGTAATTCTTTTTTGACATAGTTAACATTTTCAAAAAAAGTATTTCTGAGTTCTTTATCCTTCTTAACTTGTTTAATGCTTTCTAAACTACCTGCAGCCACAGCGGGGCACATCGAGGTGGTGAATATAAAGCCTTTAGAAAAACTTCTGACAAAATCAATTATCGTATTGGAAGAGGCGATATAACCACCAGCAAGTCCAAAGGCTTTAGCTAGTGTTCCATTTATAATATCTATATGCTCTGATAATCCTTTTTCATCAGCCACCCCCGCTGCATTAGGTCCATATAAACCTACAGCATGAACCTCATCTAAATAAATGAGAGCTCCATTATCCTGTGCAACTTCTATGATATCCTCTAAAGGTGCAAAGTCTGACTCCATAGAATAAACAGACTCCAAAACAATTATCTTAGGTCTTGAAAAATCAACACCTGTAAGAATTTCTTTTAAATGCTTTACATTATTATGTTTAAAAATTGCTTTTTCTTTTTTACTAGCCCTAATACCTTCAATTAAAGAAGCGTGATTAAGTTCATCACTCAGAACTAAACAATTATCAAAGGCAGAAATTATTGACTTCAAAGCTGATTCATTTGCGCTGTAACCAGAATTAAAAGCAAGAGCTCTTTCTTTTTTATGTAAGTCAGCAATTTCTTTTTCTAGCTGAATATGAAAGTTAGTTGTGCCAGAAATATTTCTTGTGCCACCACTACCAGCCCCCAATTTTTCTGCAGCTGATTGCATTGCTGCTATAACATTTTTATTTTGGCTCATTCCAAGGTAATCGTTTGAGCACCAAACGTCTATTTCCTCAGTTTGGCCATTATTATGTCGGGTTGCCTTTGGGAATTGTCCAGCTTTTCTCTCGATATTATTAAAAACTCGGTAATGACCTTCATCTTTAATTTTATCAATCTCTAATTCGAGTTTACTAAAATAATTTGATTTCCAATTATGACTTTTCACTCTTATGAATTTATTTTTTTCAAAATGAAAAGAAACAACAATAAAGACGCATAATGCATCAATTATTGGTCTTTTTTGTCCTAGTTTAGCTTGGGAATAACCTTTTTACCAATTAGTTCAATTGATTTTAATAAATTCTCATGAGTTATGTCTGCTATATCCATTTGAAATTGAAATCTATCTATTCCCCCTAGGGCCTCACTGTGTCTTCTAATTTTTTCAGAAACTTGATCTGGATCTCCCAACACAATAGCTCCTAAGGGCCCAGTTTGTTGATCAAACTGCTCCCTGGTAACTGGTCCCCATCCTCTTTCTTTACCAATTTTAGTAAACATTTTTGCATAACCCTCGTAATATAAATCGATAGCCTCACCCATACTTTTAGCTACGTAACCTAAGGAGTGAAGACCTACTTTTAATTTGTCAGGACCATGCCCTGCCTCTTTTCCCGCTTGTCTATAAATATCTACTAAAGGTCTAAATCTATGAGTGTTACCCCCGATAATAGCAACCATTAACGGAAGACCCAGAGTTCCTGCTCTAGCAAAAGATTGGGGAGTGCCCCCTACACCCAACCAAATTGGAACAGATTTTTGGATAGGTCTTGGGTAAATAGGTAAATTATTCAAAGCTGGCCGAAACTTTCCTGACCAATTAACAAACTCATTTTCTCTTATATTCAAAAGGAGATCGAGTTTTTCAATAAATAAGTCGTCATAATCTTTAAAATCTAATCCGAATAAAGGAAACGCCTCCGAAAACGAACCCCTACCGGCAACCATCTCTGCCCTTCCACCTGATATTAAATCTAGCGTTGATAGGTTTTGGAAAACTCTTACGGGGTCAGCCGCACTAAGAACTGTAACTGCACTAATTAGTTTTATATTTTTAGTACGGGCTGCGGCTGCAGATAAAATCATAAAGGGAGCAGAATCTAAAAACTCTTTACGATGATGCTCTCCAATACCAAATGTATTTAAACCAACCTTGTCTGCAAATACTATTCTTTCAATGACATTATTAATAGCCTGAACACTATTTGCTCCTTCTCTTTTATCTGCAAAACTATCTATACCGATTTCCAAATTTTTATCTAAAATTTTTCTGTGTTTGACCTAATCTCAACTTCCCAGGACCAAGCAGATTTATCCTGTTCATAAAAGTTTAGATATTGTTTTGCGATCTCATCAGGATGAACCATTTGATAGTCTCCAATTGGCTTTTTGCCAATTCCCCCATCAATAATGAAGTGTCCTATATGGATATTTTGAGGATGAAGTTCCCTTGCAAGAGATTGTGCAAGTCCCCTAAGACCAAATTTACCAATTGCAAATGAAGCAGATTTTGCAAATCCTTTAATGCTAGCAGAAGATCCTGTGAAAAAAATATTTCCCCCACCTTGTTTTAACATTCTTTTTGCTGCTTCTTGCGCCACAAGGAAGGCTCCGTAACTATTAACCATTATAGATTCAAGCATTTCATCTTGGTCAAATTCTATGAATGGCTTAATTATTCTTAAAGATGGGTTATAAATTACGATATTAGGTGTTCCTAATATTTTGTCTGTTTCTTTAAATAAATTTTGAACACTTTTTTTATCTGAAGAATCACATTTAAAGACCTCAGCCCCTAGCTCAGTTTTTAAAGAGTTAAGCTTATCTGTATTTCTAGCTGCCAGTCCGATTTTCATACCTTTGGCATGAAATGTTCTTGCTAAAGATGAACTCAATCCTGGACCAGATCCGACTATTAATAAAGATTTTTGGCTCATATCTATAATATTTATTTGATATCATATTTATAAATCAGTTCAAATTGACCATAAAGTCTCGCTAAAATTGTATTAGTGACCATTATTTGTTATGTCTTAATTCCATCTTAATTTATGAAAAATTTAATTTTATCATCGCGAAAAAGTTTTTTAGCTAGAATTCAAACGAGACTAGCTTCAGAAAAAATAAAAAAATATTTTTCTGGCATTATACAATTTGATTATTCAAACTCTTTAGGTGATGAAGATCATTCAAAAAAAGCATGGGAAAGTCATGGTTTTGGAATATTTACAAATACTTTAAGCAAAAAGTTATTATCTAAAGAGGTAGATATTGTTGTTCACTCATTTAAAGACTTACCAGTTAAAAGATCAAAAAAATTAGCATATATGTGTCTTGAAAGAGAAGATCCCAGAGATATTGTCTTAATAAAAAAATCCTCTTTAAAGAAAAAAAAATTGGTTATTGCTACTTCTTCCCCTAGAAGGGAATACTATTTGAAATTATTAAAAGACTTTCTTCCTTATCAAAATTTAAAATCGGAACCTATTAGAGGCAATATTCAAACTCGATTAGAAAAAATATTAATATCTAACAATCAAGATGGGGTTTTTATAGCTAAAGCTGCAATTGATAGAATTTTTAAATACGGTGAAAAAGTAAGTTTAGTAGAATATAAAAAATTTAAATCTATTTTTCGAAAGTTTGAAAAAATTATACTTCCATTATCAGAATTTCCTAGTGCCGCAGCTCAAGGTTGTATTGCTTTAGAATTTAGAAAAGATGATCTTAAAGTTAAGAAGGTATTAAATAAAATAAATCATATTCCTTCAATGGAGGATTGTTTGATGGAAAGAAAATATTTATCTAAATGGGGTGGAGGTTGTGCTCTTGATATTGGTGTTACAATAGAAAATTTTCTTAATAACAAAGTATTATTTGCAAGAGGAAGAGATGCTAATACTAAAAAATACTTTAAAGAGAAAAAATATCTAAACAAAATTAATTCCAAAAAGGTTAAAAATGTATTCCCTTCCAAGCTCTCCAAATATCAAATGTTTCAAAGAGAATTAAATGACTTTTCAAAAAAATTAGATAATAAAAATCTTTTACTTACCAGAGGTAACTATAAAGAGACTCAGTCACTTAAAAAAGCATCTAATATTACTACTTCCGGTATTTCTACTTGGAAGAAAATCAATCAGAAAGGTATTTTAGTTAATTCGACCTTAGATGGGTTTGGTGAGGATTATCGAGAAATTGAAGATTATTATAAAAATAAGAAAGCACCAACTTTTAAACTAACTTATAAAGGTAATCCTTTTAAATCAAAATATTCAATAATTTCTCATTATAGTTTAATTCCCTCGATAAATGAATTTACAGTTGATAGTTTATTCATTTCAGAGAGCTTTTATTGGATGAGTTTTTCGGCCTTTAATCTTGCTATACAATTAAGGCCTGAGATTTTAAATAAGCGTAATTCCTGTGGACCAGGGCAAACTTATCAACAAATATCTAGATTTATTTCCAAAGAGAATTTAAACGTATATCTTAGTTATGAAGATTTTAAAAAATATGAATTGAAATGAAAATATATTTTCCAAATAAATCATCGTCCAATTTAAGTAAAAAGATGCTAATTCAACCAATTTTTGTTGATCAACGGCTCAAAGTTAAAAAAAAAATAAAAGGACTAGGTAATAATTATAGTTGGACACAATCTACAATTATAAAGGCTATTGAATCTGATCTTAAAAAAGGAATTAAAAATTTTTTATTATTTATCGTCCCTTCAGATAAACAAAAATTACCTGAAGATTTTAGTTTTCATTATGATGTAATCTACAACCTTAAACAGAAATTTAAAAAAGATATCACTTTATTAGTTGATACTTGCTTGTGTTCCATTACCCCTGATGGTCATTGTGGTATATCTCACAAGATGAAAATTGATTTAAAGCAAACACACTATGCTTTGGGTTTAGCAGCTAATACTTATCTCGAAGCTGGAGCAGACATTATTGCTCCTAGCGATATGATGAAAAATACTACTCGCTATCTTAGGAAAGTTTTTAATGATAATGGTTTTCATCAATCTCAAATCATGAGTTATTCTACTAAATTTAAAAGTGGTTTTTATGGGCCCTTTAGAGATGCTGCGAATTCATCGCCCAAAGGTTTCGATCGTTCCTCTTATCAACTACCAGTCAGTGATAGAAAAAAAGCTATAAATAGCTCCATAATTAATGCTGCTCAGGGGGCTAATTATTTAATGGTCAAGCCTGGAATGACTTCTATTGACTTAATAGCTGATATAAAAAAAGAAACATTACTGCCTACTGGGGCTTATCAAGTTAGCGGAGAATTCGCTAGCTTAAAGCTTTTAGAAGCCAATAGATTGGGTAAATATCCTGACCTCTTAAAAGAATCTTTAAATGTATTTTCCAGAGCGAAAGCAGACTTTATAATCACTTATGGAGCTAGAGATATTGTCAAATATATATAACGAGAGATTTCATAACGCTCTTCAAAAAAAGGAACAAATCACGCCTCCTATTTGGATGATGCGCCAAGCTGGTCGTTATCATAAACACTATCAAAATTTAAAAAAAAAATACACATTTGAACAATTGTGTCGTAATCCGGAACTTGCATGCGAAGTTACCTTGGGACCTATTAAAGATTTTGACTTCGATGCTGCAATTTTATTTAGTGATATTTTATTTCCTTTAGATTTTTTAGGGATGAAGCTATCTTTTAGCCCAGGTCCTATCTTTGAAAATAATCTATCTCAGCAGATGTTAAGTGAATATAATATTGAGGAATTTCAAAATTATATTCAATTTCAAAATAATTCACTTCAATTGATACGTGAAAACTTAGCAAAAGATAAATCATTAATTGGTTTTGTAGGAGGTCCTATTACTCTTTATAAATTTGCTATTCGCGATAATCCTATTGCAGATAATCTGTTCTCCTCAGCTATTCCAGTTCTGGAGAAAATTTTATATAAAAATATTGAGATTCAGTTTCAAAGTGAAATTGACTTGTTAATGATTTTTGATACTGAAGCCAACAATCTTTCAGATGAGGATTTTATTAAATTTAGTTTGCCTTTTATTGAACAAGTAGCTAATAAATATCCAAATCAAATAGGGTATTTTACAAAAAATATATCACCTAAAAAATTTCAAGAATTGAAAAAAATTAGTCCTTTGAAACTTACTGTCTTGGGGACTCAGCATCATTTATTTCAAGAACTATCTCAAACACACTTAAGTCTTCAAGGGAATTTCTCAAATGATCTTTTAACCATATCTGACCAAGATGATTTTAAAGCGGCCTTAGATGAGTATGTTTCTCACTGTCAAAATTTTGACTCAAAAGAAAGAACTGGTTGGATTGCAAGTCTAGATCATGGAGTAAATAAAATGACACCTGAGACCAA
>OCZA010000179.1_pt1 | contig 23013 bp, 24 predicted proteins | sample 1539021 | NCBI WGS metagenome assembly OCZA01 (sample SAMEA2619376, study PRJEB22493) | marine metagenome | biome: marine biome (ENVO:00000447); feature: surface water layer (ENVO:00002042); material: "saline water (ENVO:00002010), including plankton (ENVO:xxxxxxxx)" | depth 5 m | reverse complement strand
ACTTAACTGATAAACTGTTAATAGTTTCTTCAAGGTTTTTTACTTTATCAGAAAGCTCTAGTATTACCTCAACCGCCTCATTGAATTTTTTTGCAATCATACGAAATTGAGCTTCGTTATCATAAGGTAAATTGTCCGATGCCTGTTTAATTGGATTTCGAACATTTTTAATATTTGAATTTTCTATTTTTTTATTCTCTAAAGGAGAATTTTCTTTTTCTAATTTTGTTTCAAAATTTACTTCTCTACTGATCACATCGTTTTGGGTCTTTTGAGGAAGGATTTCAGTGGAAGTTTCGGGTGTTTTAATTTCTGATTTAGCTTGATCTAAGACAACATTGTTACTTTCTCTCATCTTCAATATTCTATTTCTTAAATCTAAACTTTCATTCATTTTTTTAAACCAGCTTTTAATATATTAGTTGTAAAATCTTACGACTTAATAAATAATTCATTTAATATTATTACCTTTGAAATTGAAAAATCCCTCACTTATTAACATTTTTTTTTTCATTTCAATTCCACCTTTTCCACTGTAACCTCCCAAATGACCGTCTGATCGAATAACTCTATGACATGGAATTATTGGAACATACGGATTTTTACCACAAGCATTAGCTACAGCTCTTGCACATTTAGGTTTATTTAAATCACAAGCAATTTCTTTATAGGTTTTAGTAAATCCCTTTGGGATTTTTAAAATTTCTTTCCAAACCTTAATTTGAAATTCTGTACCTTCAAGTTTCAAAGTTAATTACTCTTTATGAATTAATATAAAAATGATTAATTTTTTTACCATATCTAAATATTATTCATTATTATCCTCAGTTTCAATTTCTTTTTTCTCGGATGAAAGTTTCTTTTTTTTCCATCTAATTCTAGATTGACTTATATATCTTAAATATAACTCTTCTTTCTTTCCATATTCAAAACCAACAGTTTTATTTAAAAAATATCCTCCCTCGATAGGAATATTTATATATAAATATTCCTTTTTATCTCTTTCACTTCTGGTAATAAGGTGTGTTTTTTCATTTTCATCAATATTCTTCCAAAAATCTTTCATAGGAATCTTCTTATTAAGAATTTCAGTTAAAGTTTCACCGAATGTTATAAATTGATGTCTGACAAATCTTTTATTAACTCTTTTAAATTTAGTTACTTTTTTAAAGTTGTTTTTTTTGTATTCTTCATAACATAACTTTGAAATACTAGTAATACGCATTAAACAATATTCACCAGAAAAAAGAGATTTAAGCATTACTCTCTTTTTTTCCAATGGAAAATTACTATCAAATATTTTTGTATATAAATTATAAAATTCTTCGGATTTATAGTTCCAAAATCGCATTTAAAAAATTCCTAACAATTTAAATCAACCTTTTTTTTCATTTAATAGCATCTGAATTGCTAGCAATTGATATTATTTTTATTTACTCCCACTCAATAGTACCAGGTGGTTTAGAAGTAATATCATACGTTACTCGATTTATTCCAGCTACATTATTTATAATTTTAGTAGCTGTTTCACTCAGAAACTCATGATCAAATTGATAATAATCAGCAGTCATACCATCAATTGAAGTTACAGCTCTTAATGCACATACGTAATCATAAGTCCGAGCATCTCCCATTACACCAACTGTTTTAACAGGTAAAATTACTGTAAAAGCTTGCCAAATTTCATTATAAAGCCCATGTTTTTTTATTTGGTCAATATAAATCTCATCTGCATTTCTTAAAATATTTAATTTCTCGTCAGTAATTTCACCAGGACATCTTATTGCTAAACCAGGTCCTGGAAATGGGTGTCGTTCTATAAATTTATTAGGAACACCAAGTTCTTTTCCAAGTATCCTTACCTCATCTTTAAATAACTCTTTTAGTGGCTCTATTAGAGCTAAATTCATTTTTTTTGGCAATCCACCAACATTATGATGAGACTTAATAGTAACCGATGGTGCACCAGAAAAACTTACACTTTCTATGACGTCGGGATACAATGTACCTTGTGCAAGAAAATCAACTTCTTCAATTTCTAATGCATATTTCTGAAAAACATCAATAAATAATTTTCCAATTATTTTTCTTTTCTCTTCGGGATCAGTTACACCTAATAAGTTTGAAAGAAAAAGTTGTTGTTCGTTAGCCTCTATCAAGTTGAGTTTAAAATGATCAGTATATAACTTAATTACTTCTTCACTTTCATTTTTTCTCATTAAACCATTATCTACATAAATACATGTTAACTGATCTCCAATAGCTTTATGAATAAGTATTGCAGTCACAGAACTATCAACCCCACCAGATAATGCACAAATTACTTTTTTATCACCAACTTTCTCTTTTATCATGTGAACAGCTTGTTCAAGATAAGCTTTCATATTCCAATCAAATGAAACATTAGCTAACTGAAGAAAGTTTTTAATTAAATTTTTTCCGCTCAAAGTATGTACCACTTCTGGATGAAATTGGACTGCATAAAAGTGTTTTTTTATATCACCAATAATAGCAAATGGTGCATTTTCAGACTCACCATAAACTTCAAAATTTGATGGAATGCTTGAAACATGGTCACCATGAGACATCCATACTTGTTCATTATTATCTTTAAAAAAATCTTTTAAGAAACTAATACTTTTATTTTTCTTTTTGACAAACGATTTCCCAAACTCCGAGGTGCCAGAGCCATGAATGACATTACCACCTAGCATTTTCATCATTATTTGTTGACCATAACAAATACCTAAAATTGGAACCCCAATATCAAATATTATTGATGGTGGTGTAGGTGCATTGTCATCTAATACACTTGCTGGACCTCCAGATAAAATAATAGCCTTTGGACCAATAGCTTTTATAAACTCATCATTAATTTTATTAAAGGGATGAATCTCACAATAAACTTTTAATTCTCTTAAGCGCCTGGCAATGAGTTGGGTAACCTGACTTCCAAAGTCAATAATTAACACTAGATTATGTTTCATCAACTTACTTTCTATTAAAAATAATTAAACATTATCTCTTTCTTTGAAAGATTGAAATAAAGAAGCCATCCATCTTATGAACTGCCGGATTTATTGTTATGCTTTTATTTACATTCTGAAAAGGATATTCAATGTTATTTTGTAAAAAAATTGTGTCTTGCCATATGTTAGTTAAACTTATTTCAGAAAAATCAGGTTTGATTTCTTTCTTAAATTTTTTAATTTGATCTACTCCCTCTTCTGGCAAAAAAGAACAAACTACATATGCTAGTTTACCACCAGGTGCAACCATCAAAGACCCTTTTAAAAGAAGTTCTGCTTGTATATTTACTAATTCTTGAAGTTTTTTTGGACTAAAACTAAATTTTGAATCAGGACTTCTTGACCATGTTCCAATTCCTGAACAGGGTGCATCAATCAATACCAAATCAAATTTTTTTTCTAATCCTGTTACATTCCAATTTGGCTTTACCAGTCGTCTCTCAACATTGTGTACACCTGCTCTCTTTAGCCTTAAACCTGCGTTTGACAACTTTTTTTTATTAGTATCTAATGATAATATTCTTCCCTTATTTTTCATAATATCTGCTAGAATAAGAGATTTCCCACCTGCACCAGAACAAATATCTGCAACTTGCATTCCAGGTTTTACATCAAGTAATATAGAAACTAATTGTGAAGCCTCTCCTTGTATTTCTAAAAACCCTTTCTTAAAAAGTTTATGGCCTTCTATTGGAAACCTTTTCGAAAGCCTTATACCTAATGGTGAGTATTTAGTTAGTTGAAGAGGTACTTTAATATCCTTTAATAAATGATATATTTCATCTCGAGATTTTCCTTGAAGCATGTTTACTCTAATATCAAAAAAACCTTCTTGATTTAGAGATAATGCAACGTCTCTCCATTCATTTTTAAAACTATTTTTGAGGCTCTTGAGTAGATATTTTGGCAATTCATAAAAAATATGTTCTGGCATTTCTTTATTATAAAATTCTTTATAATTTAAACGTTTTAAAAAATCCAAATCAACATCATGAAATATTTTTATTTCCTTGTATTTTAAAATAAATAACTGTCTAATTTTAGACGAATTATTACAATAATCTTTATTTAAAAAAAACAATTCTAACATCATTTCTTTTTCAAAAGTTACTTCAAGATTTAAATAATCAAGATGCCAATGGATCTTATACCGATGTCTTAAAATATTCCAAAAACTGTTAGAAATGAACTTTCTGTCTTTAGAGCCTATATATTTTTTTGATCTAAAATAACTTTGTAATAACTTACGAGCAATTTTGTTGCTTTGGTTAAGTAAATTTAATAATTCTAAAACAGAAAAAATTCGTTCTTGATCAAGCATCAAGAAGGACGATAATTAGGGGCTTCTCTAGTAATAGTAACGTCATGTACGTGACTTTCTTTTAGACCAGCATTACTTATCCTCTTAAAAATACATTTTTTTTGCATTTCATTAATATTTATATTACCCGTATAACCCATAGCTGATTTTAAACCACCTACTAATTGGTGAATTACATTCTGTGCAGGGCCTTTGTAAGGAACTTGACCTTCAATACCCTCGGGCACAAGTTTTAATGTTTCTATCTCTGCTTGAAAGTATCTATCAGCAGAGCCTCTAGCCATTGCTCCTAATGAACCCATGCCTCTGTAAGATTTATAAGATCTTCCTTGAAACAAAAAGACTTCTCCAGGAGTTTCGTCAGTTCCTGCAAGTATAGAACCAACCATAACTGCACTTGCTCCACCTGCTATAGCTTTAGCAATATCTCCAGAATATTTTATTCCACCATCAGCTATTATAGGAATGGAGTTTTTTTTGGCAACTTTGGCACAATCAGTTATTGCTGTTAATTGAGGCACCCCTACTCCAGCCACCATTCTTGTGGTACAAATTGATCCAGGGCCAATACCAACTTTGATACCATTTGCACCTGCATCTATTAATGCCCTTGTTGCATCTCCAGTTGCAACATTTCCTCCAATTAAAGCTATTTGACTTGATAATTTTGAAATTGCTCTAACAGTTTCTAGTACCATTTCACTATGTCCATGAGCTGTATCAACTATTAGAACATCAACTCCTGCATTAATTAGAGCTTCTGCCCTTTTAATTCCATCCTTTCCTACACCAGTAGCTGCTGCAACTCTTAATCTTCCTTGTTTATCTTTACAAGAGTCTGGATGATTTTGTGCCTTTTCCATGTCTTTAACCGTTATCAATCCAACACAAAAATCATCCATGTCTACAACAACTAATTTTTCAATACGGTGTTTATGTAAAAGTTTTCTAGCATCTTCTGCAGTAACTGTTTCTTTAACAGTTATGACATTTTTTGTCATAAGTGCAGAAACAGATTGATTAAGATCATTTGCAAATCTAACATCTCTATTTGTTAAAATTCCAACCAATTTATTATTCAAGCCTTCTACAACTGGTATTCCGCTAATTTTGTATTTTTCCATCAATTTAAAAGCATCACCAAGTGTCTGATCAGGTTTTATTGTTACTGGATTAACAACCATGCCAGATTCAAATTTTTTTACTTTTTTAACTTCTGAAACTTGTTCTTTTATTGAAAAGTTTTTGTGAAGAACACCCATTCCTCCTAATTGAGCCATAGTAATTGCCAACCTGTGTTCAGTAACAGTATCCATTGCCGCTGACAGTAAGGGAATATTTAACTTTATATCTTTAGTAATAAAAGTTTTAACATCTGCATCAGCTGGACCGAATTTACTATGTGCAGGTTGTAATAAGACATCGTCAAAAGTGTAAGCTTCTTCTATATTCATATTTTCCAACTAAAGGGTTATTTGAATAATGATATAATTAATATTATTAGTGTAAATTTTATAAACTCCTGATCTTAATTTGCAAAGGTTAATTAATATAAGTTTTATGTTTTATAGCCTATAGCAATTACGTATCCTTCAACTGACTCTTTTCTACTAGCATCAGGTTTAATATGATGCACTCTTGAAAAATGTTTCTTCATTAGAGATAAAGCCTCTATTTCAGTACCACCTTTAAAACATTTAGCTAAAAAAACTCCATTTTTTTTTAAGTTTTCTAGAGCAAAATCTAGTGCGGTTTCTAATAGATAAGTGGTTCTTATATGATCAGTTTGACGATGTCCTGTAGTATTTGCAGCCATATCTGACATAATAATATTTGGGTTAGAACCAAGAATTTTTAATAACTTTTTACCAACTACTTTATCACTAATATCACCTATAATAGAAATACTTCCAGGTATTTCTTGCGTAGGCAAAAGATCAACGCCTACTACTTTTTCTTCCCCAACAATTGAAGAAACTTTTTGCGAAGCTATTTGAAGCCACCCTCCTGGAGCGCAACCTAAATCAATAACTGATAATCCAGGGGCTAAGAATTTATATTTTTCGTTAATTTGTAAAAGTTTAAAAGCAGCTCGTGACTTATACCCTCTTTTTTGAGTTTCTAAAACGTATGGATCATTTAGTTGTCTTCCTATCCAACGAGTACTTGAAGATTTTCTGTTTTTATCTTTTTTAAGTTTTTGTGATAAACCTCTAGAACTTCCAAATGATCCTGGGTTATTTTCGTTAGTCATTTTTTACATCATGTAATGATTTAAAAAAACAACTCCTCACACCTGTGTGACAAGCTACTCCAGTTTGTTCAATTAGGGCTAATAATGTATCGTTATCGCAGTCTAATCTTAATTCGTGTAGTCTTTGAAAGTTTCCACTCGTCTCTCCTTTTTTCCAGAGTTCATTTCTTGACCTAGAAAAGTAGTACATGTCCTTAGTCTCAATTGTTTTTTTCACTGATAGATTATTCATCCATGCCATCATTAAAATTGTGCCAGAATGAACACATTGTGCAATGACCGGAACTAATCCATCTTTATTAAATTTTATGTCTGAAACATTAAAGCTTTCAGAACTAAGAGTTGTATATACTTGTTTCACCATATTTTATCTTCTTCTAATATTTTTAACAAAATTGGAAAAATCGTTACTAATTCCCATCATAGATGGAACTATGACAAGTACAAGAAAAGCTGTAATACCAAGGCCAAAAACAATCGTAGCCGCCATTGGTATCAAGAATTGGGCTTGGAGTGATTTTTCGAATAAAAGTGCTGACAATCCTCCTATTGTAGTAAGTGATGTTAATAGAACAGGTCTAAATCTATCTACTACTCCAGCGATTATTGCTTCATCGATTACTTTATTATTCTGATAGTCTTTATCATTTTGATCACGTAAATCGTCAAACCTTCTTTCAATAGTTGATACTAAAATAATAGAATTATTTACAACAATTCCAGCTAAAGCTAAGAGAGCAAACATCGACAAAATAGACATTGTTAGCCCTAATAAATAATGACCAAGCACCGCTCCAATAAAAGCAAATGGTATCATTATCATTATTGAAAAAGGTCTTGTCCAAGACTTAAATACCCATGCTAATATAAAATAGATTAATAATAAGCCAATTATTGAACCAATTTTCATATCTGCAAAAGTTTCTTTCTGTTCTAAATCTCTGCCATCAAATCTATAATTTAGATTATATTTTTTAGCAATTTCAGGTAATCCATTATTCAACAAAAATTGTCTTGCTTGAGAAGTGTTCATCAACGCTGGAAATAAATCACCAGAAATAGTCACTTCTCTAAAACCATTTTTTCTATTAATGGAAGCAAATGGTATTTTTTCATTTATTTTAATGACCTCTTGAAGCTTAAAACTAGTACCTAAAGGGGTAATAATTCTTAAGTCATTTATCATATCCGTAAGCTTTTCTGTTTCAGACAACTTTAATCTAACAACCACTTCTTCGTCTGCTTTTGGAAACTCTGAAATTATTATTCCATTAATAGCTGATCTTACTTGCTCTCCTATATCTGAGATGGATAGACCAAGTGATTGTCCTTTATTGTTTAAAGATAGAATCCTTTCTTGAACTCCAAACTCAAGATTATCGTTTAAAGATGTTACGCCAGGGATTGTTCTTGCAATTTGAATTAATTCATTAGATGCAATCTTAAGGGTTTCTAATTTTTCTCCTTGAAATCTTACATCTAAATCTCTTCCGGGAGGTCCACCACTTGGAGATCTAATAGTTAATTTATCTAAACCCTCAACATATTCAATATTATTTTTCCATTCTTTTATAAACTGATTTGTTCGTATTTTTCGTTTATCGGCTGTTTTTAATTCAACAACCACGGAACCTAATAAGTCACTTCCCTTAGAGCTTGGTACACCCCCACCTGAAAATGATGTTCTACCTCCAATAGTTGACATGCTAAATTTCACTAGATCAGGAGATGTTGAAAACTTTTTTGAAGTTTTAATCAAACCTCCTTCTATTTTTTTTACCATCTCTTCAGTTTTAGATCTAGTCGTTCCAGAATGCATTTTAAAATTAGCAATAATTATATCTGCCTCAGGGGTTGGGAAAAAACTAAACATTACCCGTCCGCCAGACATCATTCCCACAGAAACTATAAACATGCCAATGGCAACCATAAAAGTTACATATCGATAGTTAAATGTTAATGATATGAATTTTTTAAATGTACCTTCTTGAAAAGCCATAAATTTTTTATCAAACCATAGTCTGAATTTACCTTCCTCAACTGTCTTTTTATCAAAATGTGCTAAATGTGCTGGTAAAACAAGAAAACATTCAATTAAACTAGCAACTAAAACAGCACATACTACCCAAGGTATAGCCGCAATTATTTCACCTATAACTCCTTTAACCATAAATAAAGGTATAAATGCAGCCACTGTAGTTAACATTGCTGATATTACAGGCATCGACATGCGTGTTGCAGCAACAACTGGAGCCTGTGAACTATTTAGTCGTCTCTTAGTTTTTAAATATGAAGAATGTTCCCCTACAACGATTGCATCATCCACTACTATACCAAGGGCCATAATAAGACCAAATAAGGATATCATATTGATTGATTGACCTGAAACTAACATTACGCCAAAAGTAGCAAGAAAAGCTATTGGAATACCCAAAGCTACCCAAATGGCAGTATTTCGACTTAAAAATAGAAATAATACGGCTAAAACAATGCAAAGACCACTAAGTCCGTTCTTGACTAATAGTGTAATTCTTTCTTGGATAAGGTTAGCTGCCGTATTATAAGTTTCAACATTAACTCTATTTCCAATAATATTTTTAGATTCTGAAATTACTTTATTAACATTTTCCGATACTTCAAGAGCATCGCTAGTTTTACTTCTTCTGACCCATAATTCTACAGCAGGATTATTGTCAACAGATTTTAATATACTTCCTTGTTCGAGAGTAGAAGATATTCTGGCTATATCTTGAAGGATGATCCTACCCCCCGAAATCGTGTTTTTAAGCTCTAATTTTTTGAACGTTTCTACTAATCTTTTTTCACCTGCGGTTCTGACCCGCAGTGACCCATCGGCATAACTACCTCCTGAAACATCCTGAGTTTCAGATTTAATTAGATTAGCAATTTGATTAAATGATAATTTCAACCTTGCTGTTTCTATCTGAGGTATTTCAATCAATATCTCTTCTTTGGGAAGACCTTGGATGTCAACCTTATCTACACCAGAATTTAGAAGTACTTCCTTAAGTTTTTTTGATATTAATCTCAGTTCTGATAAAGGAATATTTGCTGATAAAACTATTCTAGTAACTGTATCAAAAAATTCCCCAACAACTATTTTGGGTTTGTCTGCTTTTTGAGGAAAATTTATTCTGGATACAGCAGTTTCAATATCTGTCCTCCCTTTTTGCATGTCATAACCATAGTTAAATTCAACTTGTGTAATACCAACACCTTCAACGGATTTTGATGATACTTTCTTGACACCTGAGATAGGTCGTAGTTCTGGTTCCAATAATTGAACAATATTTTTATCTATTTCTTCAGCTGTAGCTCCAGCCCAATTTACAGAAACAGCTACAACCTCAACTTCAAAGTTAGGAAAAAATTGCTTATTCAACCTACCAATAGAAAGTAAGCCAACTACAATCATTAATATCATTATTATGTTTGCAGAGGTTCGATGCTCTACAAAAAACTTTAAAAAACCAGACTCTTTAAACTGTAACAAAATTTCATCCTAAAGTTTTAATATTTTTGGAAAATTAATTTAAAATTGTAACTTTTTGATTATTTAAATTATCGGGCATTCTTGTTGTTATAATCAAATCACTTTCTGAAATATTTCCGTCAACTAAAATAAATCCTGAACCTTTGTATATTAGGTTCACCTTTTTTTTCTTTGCAATGCCGTTATCTACAAAATATATATTTTCACCGTATAGAGAAGTTTCAGGCAATTTAAATATATTTTTAAAATTACCTACTGGATAATTCACACGAACAAAAGTACCAAGAGGGATATAATTACTTTTATTCTCTAAAATATTAATTTTTGCAAACAATTTTCCTCCACCTTCTTCTTCATTTGTTTTTCCGTCTGTTCTTTCAATTTTAGCTTTTATATTTTTTAGAGGGGTATTGCCTCCCTCCCATATAACATCAATAGACTTTCCAATTAAATTGTCTGAATTTGAATATATTTTTGATGGTATAACAAACTCAACTTCTAAATCTTCTGTAGAAAATATATTAGCTAATTTTTCATTACTTGAAATAAATTGTCCTTTATTAATTTTAACATTATATAGCCTACCATTATATTTTGCTTTTAAAATAGTATCAGACAAATCTTCCTTTGCTTTTTCTAAAATAATTTTGGATCTATTAAAATCTGACTTGTTTTTTGATAAGAGAATTAACTCATTATCATACTTGTTCTGCGATATAACTTTTGTTGATAGCATAGACTTATATCTTTTTATTTGTCTTTTTCTAATATCTAATTGTGAAGCTAGTTCTTGTGTTTCAAAATTTAGTTTTTTTATTTCAAGCAAGAAGCGTGTTTGATCTAGTTTTGCTAAAATTTGTCCATTTTTTACATAAGCACCATTTAAAAAAGAATTAGATATAAAATTAACTCTACCGGAAACACCAAAACGAAGATCGCCAATCCTTGAAGAAACAATTTTTCCATATGCATCAGATGATGGAGTATATTCATGTCTCTTAGTTTTAACCACTTTTACATAAAAAGTTTCTTCTTCAACTTTTGAAGGCTTTGCAAGTGGTTTTGAAGATACTAAATACTTATAACTAAATATACTTATTCCTAAAACTAAAAAAAACATAAAAGTTTTAAGACTAAATATTTTGGACAACATTTTAACTTTCCTAGAAATACTTTAATTTCGATTATTTATTATTGGCATTTCGATCAAAAGACAAATTTTTTAAAATTTAATTATTATTTTTGTTAATTTCTTAATCAATATAATCCTAATTTAATCAGTTCGGCATTTATATTATCTGGTAAGTTTTCACCTGTCTCTTCATCTAAATTCAAGTCTCTTGGAATATCTTCCTCTAAATAATATCTCCAGCCTTGAAAGGGTTTCATAGGAGTGGGAATTACTCTTATTAGTTTTTTGTCTAATTCAATTTCACACCCTTTGCTACCATCACTTCGAATAACTGATAAAATATCTAATATTTTCTGCCGGACTAAAACTTTTCTTTTGATAATCCAAAACATTGAACCAGTTTTAATTAAATCTTCTCTTTTTTTTGGCATGTTTCTTGTAGTATGTAATATTGTGCCATAAGTTTCTTTAATCATTTTTTGTCTTACATAAAGTCTTTCAATTGTTTCGATACCGACTGCTATTTTTTTTAAATGATAAGACACAACTAATAACCCAAATTACAATATTACTAAAGCCGATAAACCTAAAAACGTAAAGAAACCTATGACATCAGTCGCAGTTGTTAAAAAAACAGAGCTAGAAATCGCAGGATCAATTTTAAATTTTTCTAGTGTTAGCGGAATTAAAGTACCTAGAACACCCGCAAACAACAAATTAGCGATCATTGCTAATCCCATTATTATTGCGATTTCTTTATCACCAAACCAAAGATAAGCTAAAACAATAGACAAAAGAGCGAATAAAAAACCATTAATCATACCAACCCATGTTTCTTTTAAAACAAATTTTTGAAGATTGCTATAATTTAGCTGCCTTGTCGCTAATGCTCTTACTGCAACAGTCACTGTCTGGGTTCCTGCATTTCCTCCCATTGATGCAACAATTGGCATGAGAACAGCTAACGCAACTAATTTTTCAATTTCTTCCTGAAACAAACCTATAACTGAAGATGCTAAAACTGCAGTAAACATGTTTAGTATAAGCCATGAAAAACGGCCTTTAGCAGTTTCTAAAAAAGATGATGTTATTGAAAGATCACTTACACCAGTCAAACCTTGTAAATCTTCTTCGGCTTCTTCATTAATTACGTCAACAATATCATCTACAATTATTACACCAAGAAGCCTATCTGCATTATCAACAACCGGCATGTTTACTAGACCATATTGCTGAAATAGAAGAGCTACTTCTTCTTGGTCAGTTTCAACATTCACATTTCTTGGTTTTAATTCCATTAAATCATTTAATCTCACAGGTCTTTTAGCAGATAATAGTTTAGATAGGGAGATAACTCCCATCAATCTATGTGCAGGATCAACAATATAAATTGAATAAAAACTATCCTCTTCATCTTGTGGATTTGCTCTCATATGGTCAATTGTCTGCCCTACTGTCCAATTTCCGGGAAAAGCCAAAAATTCCCGTTGCATCAGCCTTCCAGCTGAATACTCAGGGTATGACAGAGCCTCTTCAACTAAAATTCTGTCAGCTTTTGGTAGTTGTTTTATAACTACATTTCTATCTTTTTCTTCTAACTCTTGAAGTATTTCAACAGCATCATCTGAATGTAATTCAGGAATTGCCTTTGCAAGAACTTTAGGGCCAAGAATATTAAAAACTTTTTCTTGAACATTATGATCAAGATAAACTAAAACCTCTGGATCAAGTGATCTTCCAAGAATAGTTAGGAAAATATTTAATTTTTCATTACTAAGTCTTTCTAACATGTCCGCTTGATCAGCTGGATGAAGTGGTTCGATTAACTTTTTTAAACTTATTCTATTTTTTTTATTAATGGCATTTAAAATAGCATCTTCAACAATTGGAGTAAGACCATATAAACTTTTAAAGTTTGCATCATTAGTTGAAACTAAATTTTCATCAAAATTTGTTTTAATTTTATTATGATCCATTACTTTCCACACGAAAATTCATTATTTCATATAAATAAATCCCCAGTTCATTAAATTTATTTATTTATTTTCTGAATCAACTTCAGCAAATACTTCTCTAATATGCCTAAGTGACTCCAAACCTGCAGGAGCTCCACAGTATATTGTAATCTGTAAAACGATATCACGAATTTGTAATCTAGTTAATCCATTATTCAAAGCACCTCTGACATGTAATTTAAATTCATGCGATCTATTAAGAGCGGCAATCATGCCTAAGTTGACCAATGATCTATCTCTATCTGACAGATTTTCTTTGTTCCAAACTTCACCCCAAGCATATTCAGTTACTAATTTTTGCATATCTGCACCCAATTCGTCTGCTGAGGCAAGTGCTTTATCTACATATTCATCTCCAAGTACTTTCCTTCTTTTTGCTATTCCTTTTTTAAAAATTTCACTTTCCATTTTTATCTCCTAAGTTGCATTTTTAATTATTAAATGAATGCCACATAAAAATAAAGCCACATGACTAATGTTGTAAAATAAATTATCAGAAAGTTTTAAATTCAACCACTTACCTAAAAATATACCAATAGGGAGAACAGGAATTAAAAGAAAACTCAAAAAAAGTGACTCGTTGGTAAAAATGTTTAGATCTAAATAAAAAGGTATTTTTGAAAAATTAATTAAAAAAAAATAGAAACTCATGATGCCCACAAAATTTTTTCTATTAACTCCTAATTTTAAAAGATAAATCTGTGCAGGAACAGAACCTGCCCATGCAATAAAACTTGCAAATCCAGATAAAGAGCACCAAAAAACTGCTCTCAGAAAATTTGGTTGCAATGTATTTAAATGATTTTTTGATTTTTGTAATAGATCTATTTTACTTAAAAAAAAATTTACAGATGTTATTAACGCCATAGTTCCAATTAAAATTAGAATAGATTTATCATCTAAATAATTAAAAAATATCCAACATAGTAATTGGCCAATCATTCCACCTAAGACCATCATCCAAATAATTTCAAAAATAAAAAATTTTCTCCATACAAATATTACCCATATATCTGTTAATAATGTTAACGGCAAAAAAACCGCTAATGCTAATTTAGGCGGCAATACTAATACCATTAAAGGAAAGCCTAAACCACCTAAGCCACCTCCAAATCCTGATTTTGATATTGCTACCAACATGACTGCTAAAATACTTGTAGGAATTAATAATTCTAATTGATTAATTGTACTTAAGCCACTTAACGCTTGCTCAAACAAATTATAAGTTCCTTTTTTATTTATTTTTGGTGAAATATCAATTTATCTATATGGATAAAAAAAAGTTCATAATTATTATTTTTAAAGTTATAAAGACATTATGACTGTTAGACCAATTTTAGAAAGAAAAAAATCAAATCCAGTTTTAGAGGGTGCTGGTGTAAAATTAGATAGAGCTTTTGGCTTTGGAAATACTAGTGATTTTGATCCTTTTTTACTACTTGATGATTTTAGAAATAACAATCCCCAAGATTACCAACTAGGTTTCCCGTGGCATCCTCATAGAGGAATAGAGACAATCACTTATATCTTAAAAGGAGCCGTGGAACACAAAGATAGCTTGGGAAATTCAGGAAAACTGAATGATGGAGATGTTCAATGGATGACTGCAGGTTCAGGTATACTTCATCAAGAAATGCCCTTAGGTAATTATAAAGGTGAAATGCATGGTTTTCAATTATGGGCTAATTTACCATCTTATCTTAAAATGACTGATCCTAACTATCAAGATATAAAATCAAGCGATATCAAAGTTATAAATGATGACGATGGTACTATTATAAAAATAATAATAGGCGATTATCGGGGGTATAAAGGTTTAATAAAGGGAATTGCATCTAACCCTCAATATTTTGACATTTATGTTCCACCAAACAAAATTAAAAACTTCCCAATATCATTACGAGATAATTGTTTTGCATATGTTTTTGAAGGAGAGGCTAACTTTGATTATGCCTCGGAGCCTAAAGGCATTAAAATTGAAAAATCATTTAACAATGAAGACTACACAATACGTGACATGAGTGGAAACAAGACGCTAATTACCTTTGATAAAGGAGATGAAGTTAAGCTGTTATCTGGAAATCAAGGTGTTAGATTCCTACTAATCTCTGGTAATCCTATTCAAGAACCCGTTGCATGGCACGGACCTATTGTAATGAATACTAGTGATGAAATTCAACTTGCTATGTCTGAATTAAACAATGGAACTTTTATTAAGCAGTGATGGAGATTAGGTTATGAAAATTGCTATAATTGGAGCAGGTGCAATGGGATCTATTTATGCATCCTTTCTTGCTCAAAATAATAATGAGGTTTTAGCAATTGATCTTTGGGAAGAGCATTTAGAAGCCATAAGAAAAGATGGTCTTAGAGTTTCAGGTTTCAGTGGTGATAATGTGGTTAAAAATATAAATGTGTCGAATAACATAGAAGATGCAAAAGGATATGAACTATTTATAATAGCAACTAAGGCATCTGGAGTTGGTTCAGCCGCATCTAATCTAAGCAAAATAATATCAAAAAATTCTCTTATTTTAACTATACAGAATGGGCTAGGTGCTGGTGAACGAATTGCTACTTTTATGCCTACTGACAATATTCTTTTAGGAGTGGCTCAAGGCTTTGGAGCAGCAATGGTTGGTCCTGGACATGCTCATCATAATAATATGAGTATGATAAGAATTGGTGAAATGAATGGAGGAATAACTCAAAGATTAGAAAAACTAGTTAAGGTTTGGTCTGATGCAGGGTTTAACGCAAAAGCTTTCGAAGATATAGAACAATTAATTTGGGAAAAATTTATATGTAACGTTGCTTATAGTGGCCCATGCTCAGTATTCAGGAAAACACTTGGTGAAGTAATGGGAAACAAACAAATGTTTGAAGTAGCTAAAGGGTGTGCTCTAGAGGCCAGGAAAATGGGTGACATTAAAAATGTTAATTTTACTTTTGATGACACAATTAAATATATAACAGAATTTGGCAAAAAACTCTTAGACTCTAAACCTTCAATGCTGCAGGATGTTGAGGCAAAAAGGTTATCTGAAATTGACGCTATTAATGGTATGGTTGTAACTTTAGGAGAAGAAAATAGTATTGAAACGCCATTTAATTTAGCTGTTAGTTCAATCATAAAAGCTTATGAAGAAGACTATAAATAAGTACATTTCAAATCAAACTTGCTAAAATAAAGAATTGAAATATAATATCGGAGTTTATTAAGTACATAATTGTAAAACCATGTTTTAATAAATCACAATATTAACTAAGCGCTCTTTATTTTTTAGAGCTAAGAAAAGGAAAAAAAATGGCCACAGGAACAGTTAAATGGTTTAACCCTACAAAAGGTTATGGCTTCATTGAACCAGAGGGTGGAGACAAGGATGTGTTTGTTCATATCAGTGCCGTACAAGCTGCAGGTATGACAACTCTAGAACCTGATCAAAAAATTGAATATGAGTTGGAAGACGGCAAAGACGGTAAAGTTTCTGCGGGCAACCTTAAAGCTATATAAATTATAAGCCTAATTTTTTTTATTTAATTATATTAATCAATAAAATATTGTACTAGTACATGAAAACAAACTTATTGAATCAACTATTAACTAAAACAAACAATTGCAAAAACATGGAATTGTTCCTCAAAGCGCTTTTTACCAACAAAGAGTTAAAAGAGCTTGATAATCGTTTAAAGATATTTCAAATGCTTTTGCATGGTAAAAAACAAAGAGAAATTTCTGAAGATCTAAATGTAGGAATTGCAACAGTTACAAGAGGTTCATACGCTTTCGAAAATGAAGAAATTTTTAAAATTAAATCTAACATTATTGATATTTTAAGAGCAAATCATAAAAAATGACTAAAAAACAAAATGAACCAAATAAAATTAAAATTGAAGGCAAACCTAAATACATAAAAATAGGCGATAAATATAATTTTTTTGAATTGTTCAAAAAAATACAATTTAACTTTAAAAACTGTTTTTTATTTGAATCACTAGGCGAAGAGAGTAATATTTCTCGCTACCATATAATTGGTTTTGATCCAAAATATCTTATATTTTCAGAAAATAAACATGAATTAAAAATTGAAGATATAGATAAAGGTGAAATTAGATCATATTCATGTGAAAACCCTTATTATAAATTAAGAGACATTATTCCTCAAAATATTATATCAAAGAAATATGCTGGAGGATTGGTTGGCTTCGTAAGTTACGATGGTTTTAATTATTTTGAAAATAATTTAAATATAAAAAAAAATCCTAATTTCGAGTCTTTTAAATTTGGCGTGTATCTTGACGGTCTTATTTATGACCAAATGACAGGCGAAATATTTTATTATTATTATGAAGATAATAAAATTGAAAAAATAAAATCAATTATTAAACAAAATAATCATAATAGTACACAAGTAAGCTGTAAATTTTTAAGAAATTCAATGACAAGGGATGAGCATAGAAAAACTGTATTAAAGATTAAAGAAGACATAAAAAATGGATTAATTTTTCAATGTGAAGTGGGTTTTAAAAGTCATTATGAAATAAAAGGAGATCTTACTGAAATATATTCAAAGTTAAGAATGCTAAATCCATCCCCTCACATGTATTTTATGAAGTTTAGTGATCAAATAATCATTGGAGCGTCACCAGAACTTCTCTTTCGGCTTAAAAACGGGGAAATGGAAACTTTTCCTTTAGCTGGAACAACAAAACGAGGAGCTGATAAAACAGAGGATCTAAAATTAGCCAGAGAATTACTAAATGATAGTAAAGAAATAGCTGAACATAATATGTTAGTAGATTTACATAGAAATGATTTAGGTAGAGTTGCTAAATTTGGTACTGTCAAAGTTAGAAACCTTATGGATATAAAAAAATATTCTCATGTACAACACATATCGTCTGAAATTGCTGGTATAATTAATGATGATGAGGATATGTTCTCTGCTTTAGCCTCAAATTTTCCAGCTGGCACTTTGTCTGGCGCCCCTAAAATAGAAGCTATGAAAATAATAAATGAAATTGAAGAAGACGGCAGAGGTCCATATGGAGGAGCAATAGGGCAGTTTGGATTTAATGGTGATTGTACATTTGCTATTCCAATTAGATCCATTTTTATAAAAGGTGAGAAAGCTTTTGCTCAAACTTGTGGTGGAAATGTTTATGATTCAGATCCAGATAAAGAGTATCTAGAAATTGAAAGAAAACTAGCTGCCATGAAGACAGTTTTAGAATCATTTAGAGAGACGAAATAATATGAAAGTCTTAATAATAGATAATTATGACTCATTTACTTTCAATCTATTTCAATATTGTGGTGAGATTTTAGATAAAAAAACATCAGGCATAAAAACCGATATAATAGTTAAAAGAAATGATCAAATATGTCTTAATGATTTAAAACTTGATAAGCCTGACAAAATAATAATTTCACCTGGTCCAGGATCACCTGCAGAAAAAAAATATTTTGGAGTCTGTCAAGAAATTATCCTAAAATTTGGTCCAAAAATACCAATCCTAGGCATATGTTTAGGTATGCAAGGTATAGTTCATTCATTTGGAGGTAAAATCATTCATGCAAATGAACCTATGCATGGAAAAACCTCATTTTTATTACATGACCAAAAAGGAATACATAAAAAAATACCTCAAAATATAGAAATAATGAGATATCATTCTCTAATTGTTGAGACAAAATCTTTACCAAGTTGTTTTGTTATAAACGGGGTTTCACAAGATATAGATGATAAAAATTCTATACTTGATATAAACAAAGTTTCTTTTAGTGGTGAAATTATGGCGGTCAGTCATAAATTGTATCCTATTTATGGAATTCAATATCATCCAGAATCTTTTGGTAGTGAGGGTGGAAAGGAAATATTAGAAAATTTTTTATTTAATTTATAGGTGTGTTTTATGATAAGTAAAGCGATTAAAATTTATGAGCAAGGATCTTTGGATGTCCTGAAAATAGAAGAAGTGAACTTAAAAGATTTAGGCTCAAACGAAATTTTAATAGAACACTCGTTTGCTGGATTAAATTTTATAGATATCAATCAAAGAAGAGGTACCTATCCACTTAAGAATTTACCTGCAGTACTTGGGATGGAAGCATCTGGAACGGTAAGAGAAATTGGTTCTAATGTTACCAAATTTAATATTGGAGATAAGGTAACACATTGTATGAATCTAGGTTCTTTTTCACAGTTTATGAATTTAGATCAAGATAAAACTATTAAGCTTAAAAAAGAAGTTGATCTTAAAATCGCCGCTGCATCTACCTTGCAAGGCTTAACTTCTCAATACCTAATTAACCATTCATATAAATTAAAAGAGCATGACACTGTTCTAGTACATGCTGCAGCGGGAGGCGTTGGACAAATTCTTTGTCAATGGGCAAAAAAAATTGGAGCAAATGTTATTGGAACAGTAAGTTCTCAAGAAAAAGAAAAAATTGCTAAACAAAACGGATGTAGTTTTACTATTAATTATTCAAAAGATGACTTTGACAAGAAAGTCTTAGAAATTACAAATAATAAAGGGGTAAATATCATATATGACTCAGTTGGAAAAGATACCTTTTTAAAAGGAATAAGCTGCCTAGCTTCAAAAGGAAGAATAGTTAGCTTTGGAGTTTCATCAGGTCCTATTGATCCTATTAACATAAATATGCTTAGATCTTTTTCAGGGTCTATTTCAACAGGTGGACTAAATACTTACATAAAAGACGCTAATGAAATGCAAATGAATGCTGACACATTTTTTGATATGATCATAAATAAAGATTTACAAATTAATATAGATAAAACATTTTATATTGACGAGATAAAAGAAGCTCAATCTATATTAGAAGAAAGAAAAACGACTGGTTCGGTTGTTCTTAAATTTTAAAAAATTTTAAATTATTTTTAAATAATGTAATATATACATATGAAAATGATAAATATTTTGGAGAATATAATAATCAATGCTTAATCTTGGATTGTTTATGATGCCTCTTCACCCTGCAAATAAAGATGTAGGTGTTTCTTATGAAGAAGATAGAAAACTTGTTCTTTTAGCAGATAAATTAAATTTTACCGAAGCTTGGATGGGAGAACATTATAGTTCTACAGCAGAACCAGTTACCTCACCATTAATTTTTAATGCATCTTTGATAAAAGAGACAAAAAATATTAAGTTTGGAACAGGAGTTATTTCCCTACCTCAACAACATCCCGCAGTAGTCGCAGGTCAAGTAAGCTTACTAGATCATCTTTCAAAAGGAAGAGTTATTTTAGGTGTTGGTGCAGGAGGCTTAGTAAGTGATTGGGAGCTCTTTGGTAATATGGATGGACGCTCAAGAGCAATTACAATGATTGAATCAATGGAGGCAATTTTAAAGTTTTGGGATGAAAGTGAAAATTATCACTACAAAGGTGAATTTCTGGATATTTCTTTAAAGAAGAATATTATTCAAGAATTGGGTATTGGAAAATTTGTTAAACCATTTCAAAAACCATATCCTGAAATCGCAATATCTCTTAAAAATCCTAATTCAATGACAGCAAAACTAGCCGGAGAAAAAGGATGGATTCCAATTTCTGGCAATTTTGTAGATGCAAAAGATATAGCAACTCATTGGCCAACTTATCAAGAAGCGGCAAATAAGGTCGGCAAACAACCGACCTATCAAAAATGGCGTGTTGGACGAAGTGTACTCATTACTTCATCAAATTCAGAAGCTGAAGAAATATTAGGTGACCCTAAAGGAGTATTTTCTCACTATTTTCTCTATTTAAATACTGTTTCAAAACTTGCATCAGGTACTTTAAGTAAGGATATTAACCTTAAAAAGGACTTGCCAGAAGCTATGAAAAAAGCAAATGACTTGATAATTATTGGTAATAAAAAAACTGTAACTGAAAAATTAGTATCATTTATTGAAAAAGTTGGTCCTTTTGGTACACTCCTACTCACAGGCCATGATATCGGAAATTCCAAAAAATTATGGGAAAACTCATTTTCAGAGATGGCTACTTCTATCCAACCTGTATTAAACAAGTACATAAGTCAAAAATATATCAATTAAATTCACTACTTTGGCATCATTTTCTGAAATGGAAATCTATATGTTTTTAGTGTAAATTCATTATTCCTGGATCTTTTATCTATAGGATCCTCTTTAACAATTTCTCCCATTTGAGGTACACCAGACCTATCAGCATTTCTTTTAGCTTGATCCAAAGCTTCTTCATTTTGTTCCGTATGAGGAAATTTAAAAAGTTTATTTATCCCATCTTTTACAGCCCATAACACTATCAATCTTTCGCCTTTATCATAAATAACCGCATGATGTTCATAAACAAATTGTTCAGGAGGCCTGTCATACATAGGACGACCTATAAATTCATGGTTTGTGTAAAAACTTAACCAAATTGCTATGAATATAATTGGAACAGTAAAAAATCTTTGCCATATATTTTTTGTAAAAAACGGTAAACAACATATAGCTCCAGCAAAAGACCAAATTAACATTAATTGTCCAGAACTAATCGAAAAGTCTAACATTATACACCACTCTTCTTTCTAATCACTTCTCCATCAATGATAAGCTCATTAGTAGGATCAACATGGACTATACCATTATAGTCAACTCTAAATTTAAATGCGGGAAGCTCTTGCCCTTCAGAACTAAAAAATAATTTTTTAGTATATTCTTCTTTGTAAGGATTAACTTTAAGCAATTTTACTGTTGCATGTGTAAGCGGCGCAGGGAATTTTCTAGCATTGTAAAAATGTATAGTTACTAAATAAGATCTCGCCTCAGGCGTTCTTATTGCTACGACCTCCCTATTTTCTTTGAGATAAACTGTTTTGCCATTTTGATCAACATAAGTGTCATTGACTGTTCCCAAGTCATCTCTTTCTAGATGAATTAATGCATCATCAGGTCTTCTGAAGCTAACAATATGACCCATGTTATCTTTGACCCAAACATCAAGATCGTAAGGTTTTTCTCCATCCCACTCAAGTTCAATAAAATATTCTGCCTTAGGTTTAATTGTTTCTTTTTTAGCAACTGGATTAATTAATAAAAAAGCTAACATAAATAAAAATACGAAGCCTATTAACATATTAAACAATAGGTCAATAAAACCAAAAGATGATCTATATCTAGGATCACTCATAATTGGAATTATTCTCTAATATTACCATTTGGATTTTAGTGAGAACGCTCCCAACTAAACCTGAAAGAGTTGTACATAATGCAGTACTCATGCCCAAAGCCATGTTTGAGATTACCTTTTGAACATTTTCAACATTACTTACATCTAAATTATCAAAAGCAGAACTTAACATTAGCAAAAAACCAGCTACTGTTCCTATTAAACCTAAAGTAACCATGGTTTCCGAAGAAAACCATATGTAATTACTTAATGTTCTGTGTTCTGTATCAGACTTGAAACTTAAAAAACCCGTAGCAATTGACGCCGCTATAAAAATTACAATAATAATAAAACTAATTTTAGTTTGATCTGCATCATAAAGTTTTTCAAACCAACCATATGTAAAAATTAATATAGCAGAAAATGACACAGTAACAACTTGTATCCACCATAATAAAAAAGCTTTTGACAAATAAATTCTCCTTAAAAGGTCATTAAAAATACTTTATATGTTAAATTAACTTAAGCAAATTTTATTATTTTAAAAATTAATTTTTTATGAAATTGATTATCTAATTTAAACCTGCCTTACCCTGCCA
>OCZA010000178.1_pt1 | contig 23017 bp, 23 predicted proteins | sample 1539021 | NCBI WGS metagenome assembly OCZA01 (sample SAMEA2619376, study PRJEB22493) | marine metagenome | biome: marine biome (ENVO:00000447); feature: surface water layer (ENVO:00002042); material: "saline water (ENVO:00002010), including plankton (ENVO:xxxxxxxx)" | depth 5 m | reverse complement strand
TGGGTGAAATTGATGATGAAACTGACATTAAGGTTAAAGGTGTAAAACCACAACCGGATGGATCTTTTATTGTTGACGGTTCTGTTACAATAAGAGATTTAAATAGGTCACTAAGCTGGTCCCTTCCTGACCAAAATGCAAATACTGTTGCTGGGTTAGTTTTGTATGAATCAAAAACGATACCAGAGCCTGGTCAAGAATTTAGATTTTTTGATATAAGATTTAGGATTCTACAAAAAAAAGGTAATTTCGTCTCTCAATTACGTTTATGGAACGAAATGGCGACAGAAAAAATATAAAAATTTATCTCATATATATTTGTGTTCATCAATTGTATAAGTCTTAATAACTACTGAATGAAGGTCTGATAAAAACTCTTCTTTAAGACATTCATTTACCATTCTGTGTCTATCAATTTTATTTTTATTATGAAATTTTTCAGAAACTATTATAATTTCAAAATGGCTTTCAACATTTTCTCTAAAATTTTGGTGACCTCTATGTTGTTCAGAAACGTCTAAAACAGAAAAAAAATGTGGTTTAAAATAGTTTACAATTATTTCTTCAATCTTTAATTTTCTTTTCAAAATAACTTTCCACTTATTAAATTTAAAAAATGCATTCCAATCTTGCACGTATTAAAAGATAATCCTATAATAAATTAAAAAAATAAAGTTATGCTTAACACAAAACAAAATCAAAATAGTGAGAAAATTTGCTCTAATCCAGGTTGTGAAGAAACTGGTATTTATCCTGCACCTAAATCAAGAGAAAATTTAAATGAATACTTATATTTGTGTATAAGTTGTATAAAAGTATTTAACAAGTCTTGGAATTATTTTGCAGGATTAAGTGAAAAAGAATTAGAGATTGAAATACGAAAATCTGTTACTTGGGATAGACCAAGTTGGAAATTTGGTACTAAAAACTTAAATCATGATTTTGAAGAAGCCTTCAGGGCTTTCAATGGACAAAAAAAATTAATTAAAGAAAAAGTTGTCGATAAAAAACTAGAGAGTTGCTTTAAAGTTTTAGGTTTAAGTTCAAATAGTAAATTACGTGAGGTTAAATCTAGGTATAAAATTTTAGCAAAGAAATGGCATCCTGATGTCCAAAATGAAAAAAATTCAAAAAATAAAGATACGTTCATAAATATAACAAATGCCTACAAAAATATTTTAAAATCATTTACAAAAACTACAAAAAATAAATAAACCTGCTTTGGAGTAACTATAATGAATGAAGTTAGTTTAACTAACAATATGGACTTTAACTCAGAAACTTTTCCCACTTCTCTAACTTCAGTTATAGATTCCGAAAAGGTTTTTGGCTTTAAAAGTAATATGAAAATTTTAGGATTTAAAGAAAAAACTAGATTTGTACCTGATATTGATCAGTCTTATTTATTCGACGAAATAACTACAAAAGCAATCCTTGCAGGGTTTTGTTATAATAGGAGAGTGATGATACAAGGGTACCATGGTACTGGAAAATCAACTCATATAGAACAAGTTGCTGCAAGATTAAATTGGCCTTGTGTTAGAGTTAATCTCGATAGTCATATTAGTCGTTTAGATCTAGTAGGTAAAGACGCTATTATTTTAAAAGATGGTAAACAGATTACAGAATTTAGGGAAGGTGTTTTGCCTTGGGCGTTACAGAACCCAGTTGCAATTGTTTTTGACGAATATGATGCAGGTAGAGCAGATGTAATGTTTGTTATCCAAAGAGTTTTAGAAGTTTCAGGCAAGCTAACACTCCTTGACAATAATAGAGTAATTAATCCTCATCAAAACTTTAGATTATTTGCGACAGCTAACACAGTAGGTTTAGGTGACACTACGGGTTTGTACCATGGAACTCAGCAGATTAATCAAGGTCAAATGGATAGATGGTCAGTTGTTTCAACTTTAAATTATTTACCTGCAAAAGCAGAGGAGGAAATAGTTGCATCTAAGGTACCAAATTTTAGAACTAAAGAAGGAAAAGAAACTATCAAATCCATGGTTTCTATAGCTGAATTAACAAGGAATGGTTTTATCTCAGGTGACCTATCAACAGTAATGTCTCCAAGAACTGTTATAACATGGGCAGAAAACACAAATATAGTTGAAGATATAGATTTAGCTTTCAAATTAACTTTTTTTAATAAATGCGATGAAATGGAACGACCAATATTGTCAGAATATTATCAAAGATGTTTTGGAAGAGATTTAATTAAAGTTGACAAAACTGAAGATCTTTAAATCCACAGATGAGTAATAAATCTGAAAATACTCAATTCCAAAATGCAACTGCCTCTACTTTAAAGGCTGTTTCAGGAGATCTTGACAGTGAAAGAGAAATTAAATTTTCTGGAAGTTCAAGTTATTTATCCACAAAAGAAATTAGATTACCTCAAATTTTAAAAGAATTGGATAGTACGCAGCTTTCAAGATTAAGGGGTGAATCTGATAAAATTGCTCTTAAAATAAAGCATCATGACCCCATCGTGCATAACAAGTATTTGCCATCATCAGATCTATCATCTCAAATATTTCAATTTGCTGAAGATTCTCGCATAGAGTCTGTAGGATCAAAAAATCTAGTTGGAATAAAGAATAATCTGCAAAATTTAGTTGAAGAAAAATTTAAAGAAACAATTTTGCCCGTACCAGGTGGAGACGATAAAGAAGCCCTAATGAACGCATTACAGTTAGTAATTAGAGAAAAAATTACTGGATGTAGTTCACCAGCAAACACCTCTTTATCTCTTGAAAAATGGCGTCCTTGGATTAATAGTAAAATAGGGAATTTACTTAATCAATTAGCAGAAAACACCCAAGATCAAGAAAATTATGCTAAAAAAACTAAAGAATTGTTGACTGCTCTGCAAGCAGATATAGGTGAAACAGATCAAAATAAATCTGGTGAAAATGAAGACGAGAGTGATGAAAGTAACACAGATGAAAGTGAAGATGATGGTTCTTCTGCCCAAAGTGATAGTGACGACGATCAAGATGCAGGCTTAGATGGCGGCAGTGAAGCGCAAGATGATGATGGAGAAATAGATGGTGAAGCACAGGAAGGTGATTCAGAAGATCAAGATGGAGAGAGTGAAGGTGAAATAGCCTCTAATCCTCTTTCCGGTCATAACCAAGGTAAAAATAATGTTAATTATAATTACCAGGTTTTTTCTACAAAGTATGATGAGATTGTTAATGCTGCAGATTTGTGCGATGAGGATGAGTTAAATAGGCTTCGGGGTACTTTAGATAAACAACTCGAAACACTTCAAGGTGCCATTTCAAGATTAGCTAATAAGCTACAAAGAAAATTACAAGCAAAACAAAATAGATCTTGGAATTTTGATCTTGAAGAGGGAATGCTAGATGCCTCAAAATTGTCACGAATAATTACACAACCTCTATTTCCTCTTTCTTACAAACAAGAAAAAGATATGAAATTTAGAGATACAATCGTAACATTATTAATAGATAATTCTGGATCTATGAGAGGCCGTCCAATAACAATTGCTGCTATTTGCGCTGATATAATGGCAAGGACACTTGAAAGATGTGGCGTAAAAGTTGAAATTCTTGGCTTTACTACTAAAGCTTGGAAAGGAGGACAATCCAGAGAAGAATGGATCAATGACGGTAAGCCTTCTTATCCAGGTAGATTGAATGACTTAAGACATATAATTTATAAACCTGCGGACGCTCCATGGAGAAGATCAAAGAATTCTCTTGGGTTAATGCTAAGAGAAGGTATTTTGAAGGAAAACATAGATGGTGAAGCATTAATCTGGGCCCATGAAAGATTATTAGGCAGGTTAGAAGAAAGAAAAATTCTTATGGTTGTAAGTGATGGTGCACCAGTTGATGATACTACATTATCTTCAAACAGTGGAAACTATCTAGAACTTCACTTGAAACAAGTTATTTCTTTTATTGAAAGCAAATCACCTGTTGAATTAGTCGCAATAGGAATAGGGCATGATGTTACTAGATATTACAATAAAGCTGTTACTTTAACTGACGCTGAACAACTTGGAGGAGCTTTAACAGAGCAGTTAGCTGATCTGTTTAATGAGGAGTAATTTAAGTAGATTTAGTTTCGTTTTTAATATTTTTTAATATTAATTTTTTTACAGATATCGCTTCTGGAGCTAAAACTCTATTTTTTGTCTTAGTTAGATAATCGTCTAAACCACCATTTTTTTCGACCGACTTTAAAGCACGTACGCTTACCTTCAAACTAATGAATTTATCCAATGTTTTACTAAAAAATTTAACATTTTGAAGATTAGGTAAAAATTTTCTTTTTGTTTTATTTTTAGCATGACTGACGTTATTTCCACTCATAACATTTTTACCAGAAATTTCACAAACCCTAGACATTTTTAACCCCTATTAATAATGAAATGTTTATAAAATATGCTTTTTAAAAGGTCAAGTTAAATGGGACAAGAAAGTAATTTAAGTTTGAAAATTATCTATAATCCCATCATTAGCAATCTTCATCGCAGCTTCAGGATTATCAACTATACCTCTAACATCGTTAATTGAACTTATTTTGTCTCTGTTCATTAATTGCTGTAACCCTTTTAAAATATTGTCAGCAATTAAAGGGCCAACAAATGTCATAGAGGAATATAATTGAACAAGATGAGCCCCACATAAAATTTTAGCATATGCAGATTTAGCATCTAACACTCCACCAGCAGCAATTAAATATAAATTATATTTTTTGTGTTTTATTATTTTATTAGCTAAAGCCAAAAAAGTGGTCGATTTAGTAAAAAGTGGTTTCCCAGAAAGCCCCCCCTCTTCATGCAAATTATCCGGATGAAGATCTTTGTATCTATCCACAGTTGTATTGGAAATTATTAAGCCTGCAATATTATTTTTATTAGCGGTTTCAATTATTAGATTCAAATTGTTTTCAGTTATATCAGGAGAAATTTTTAAAAATATTGGTAAATGTAACTCCAATTTTTTAGATTTGGCAATACCATTTTTTACAGATATAAGGACTTTTTCTAAGTTTTCAGTTTCATGAAAATCTCTTAAATTTGGTGTGTTAGGGGAAGATATATTTATAGTAAGATAATCAGCAAACTCTGATAGGTCTTTAGAAAGTATTTCATAATCTTTAAATCTATTATTGCTATCTTTGTTTGGCCCTATATTAATACCTAAAACAAAGTCGCTACCAACTGGAAATTTTTTTCTGTAATGTTTTAATTTTATTATAGCCTGAGCCATTCCCAAATTATTAAATCCATTTCTATTTATTATTGCTTGATCTTTTTCTAATCTGAATACTCTTGGTTTGGGGTTTCCATACTGTGGTAATGGGGTAATGGTTCCAACTTCAGTTAATCCAAAATTCAAATGATGAATTTTTTCAATTACCTGTGCATTTTTATCAAAACCTGCTGCAACACCAAGAAAATTACTAAAATGTAAATTATTAATTTTAACTGGAATTTCTATTCGCTTTAATCTTGGATGCAATCCTAACTTTAACGCAATTAAAGATATTTGATGAGCAATTTCTGGTTCAAGTTTTCTGACAAAAAAAGTAATAAATTTCCAGATCATTCTTTACCTATTCTTTAACTAATTCACCTTCAAGTACTTTTTCTAATAGTTCTTTAGTTGTTTCTATACCATAAAGTTTTATAAAACTTCCCATCCTAGGACCTTCTGGTTGACCCAATACAGTTTCATACAATCCTTTGAACCAATCACGTAAATTTTGATAATCTAATTTTTTTCCTATAGAAAATATGATAGATTGTATTTCATCTGATGAGGTTTCTTTATCTAAAGTTGATAAAATTTCAATTAATTCTGTAATCCCTTTTTTTTCTTTGTCTGAAGGTAATCTATATTTTTTTTGAGGTTCAATCATCTCTTTATAAAAATTAACAGCTAAGTTAATTAACCCCTCTATTTCATCTGTTCTTTTTATATCTGAAGCATAGCTTGAAACATATCCCCAAACTGTATCCGTATCATTTGCATGACATACTGATGCTAAATTTAGTAATAAGGTATAAGTAACAGGCAATTCATTAATTTTTGGTAAGCCTTTATGAATATGCCAAACTGGATTATTAATTTTTTCATCATCTGTTTGTTCATTATATTTTTTTAAATGTGAAAAATATTCATCAGTAGTTTTAGGAATAACATCAAAAAAAAGTCTTTTGGCTCTCTTGGGATTTGTAAACATAAAAAGACTTAAAGATTCTGCAGTGCCGTATCTTAACCATTCTTCAATAGATAATCCATTCCCTTTCGATTTTGAAATCTTCTCACCATTATTGTCTAGAAAAAGTTCGTAAGAAAAACCAGATGGTGGTGAAGATCCAAGAATTCGTAAAATTTTACTAGATAAAATTACACTTTCTGATAAATCCTTTCCTGACATTTCATAGTCAACTCCAAGGGCAAGCCAGCGCATTGCCCAATCACATTTCCATTGTAACTTGCAAGCACCACCTAAGATGGATACTGTAATTGTTGTTTTTGAATCTTCGTCAAAATAACTAACTGTATTGTTTTTATTATCAATAGAAGTGATATTTACCTGTAAAACCTTTCCTGACTTGGGACAAACGGGTAAGAATGGACTATAGGTTTTTTTTCTTTCTTCTCCTAAGGTAGGTAGGATTACATTTTTAATATCTTCGTAATGTAATAAAATCTTTTTAAGAGCATTATCAAACTTACCACTTTTATAACAGTTAGTTGCAGAAATAAATTCATACTCGAAACTGAATCGGTCTAAAAATTCTTTCAATTTAGAATTATTGTGAGCTCCAAAACTATCAAACTTTCCAAATGGATCTGGAACATTCGTTAGTGGATGATCTATATAATTTTCTAGCAAAGTCTTGTTAGGAACATTCTCAGGAACTTTACGAAAACCATCCATATCATCTGAAAAACAAATTAATTTTGTTTTTTTTCCTGTCAAAGTTTGAAAAGCAAAACGTACTATGTTAGTCCTGGCGACTTCTCCAAAAGTCCCTATGTGGGGCAATCCAGAGGGACCATATCCAGTTTCGAATAAAACTGGCGGTTCATTTTCTTCACCCGACTTGCTTCCTATTTGTTTTAATCTATCTCTTAAATTTCTTGCTTCAACAAAAGGCCACGAATTCGATTTTTCAGCAATTTTTTGTACTTCAGAATTGTTCATAATTTACTTCTTATTATTTTATAATATAGCTATATCAGTTAAGTCAGGTAGGCAACAATTTATAAACATCTAGACATAAAAAAACACCTCTAATGTTAATTAGAGGTGTTGTATAGTTTTAATGAGGATTATGGTTACATCATGCCTGGCATACCACCCATGCCACCCATTCCGCCCATGCCGCCCATGCCGCCCATGTCAGGCATTCCACCACCGGCACCGCCAGCAGCTGGCTCAGGTTTATCGGCAACCATTGCCTCAGTTGTAATTAAAAGTCCAGCCACAGAAGCTGCATTTTGTAAAGCTGATCTAACAACTTTAGTAGGATCTATTACACCAGCTTTAACTAAATCGGTAAATTCATTAGTTTGAGCATTAAATCCAAAGTTTGCATCTGTAGATTCTAATAGTTTTCCAACAATAACTGCACCATCTTGGCCTGCATTGTCAGCTATTTGTTTAGCAGGAGCCTTCAGAGCTCTTCTGACAATGTCAACTCCCATTTTCTGGTCAGGATTATCTACCTTGACTTTGTCTAAAGCGGGAATAGCTTTCACAAATACTACACCACCCCCAGGTACAATACCTTCTTCTACAGCAGCCCTAGTTGCATGCATTGCGTCATCCACACGATCTTTACGTTCTTTAACTTCAACTTCTGTTGCTCCACCAACTTTAATTACAGCAACACCACCAGCTAATTTAGCCAATCTTTCTTGAAGTTTTTCTTTATCATAGTCAGATGTTGTTTCTTCAATCTGCGCTCTGATCTGGTTACATCTTGCTCCAATATCGTCTTTAGAACCAGCACCATCTATAATAGTAGTTTCCTCTTTAGTTACCTCCACTCTTTTGGCAGTACCCAACATTTCAAGGGTTACATTATCGAGTTTGATACCTAAATCTTCAGAAATTAGATCACCTTTTGTCAGAATTGCAATATCTTCTAACATAGCTTTTCTTCGATCTCCAAATCCTGGAGCTTTAACTGCAGCAATTTTTAAACCACCTCTTAGCTTATTTACAACAAGTGTGGCAAGAGCTTCACCTTCTACATCTTCAGCAATTATCAATAACGGCTTACCAGATTGAACAACCTTTTCTAATACAGGAAGCATTTCTTGAAGATTAGCTAATTTCTTTTCAAATAAAAGTATATATGGATCATCCATTACAACTTTCATTTTGTCAGCATCAGTTATAAAATAGGGTGATAAGTAACCTCTGTCAAATTGCATGCCCTCAACAACATCTAATTCAGTTGCAAGTGTTTTAGCTTCTTCAACAGTAATAACGCCTTCATTGCCAACTTTATCCATAGCTTTAGCAATCATATCACCAATCTCACCTTCTCCGTTGGCAGATAAAGTTCCAACTTGAGCTACTTCAGAATTTGTAGATATTTTACTAGTTCTTGTTTCTAAATCAGCAACTACAGCTTCAATCGCTAAATCAATTCCCCTCTTGAGATCCATGGGATTAAGTCCAGCAGCAACGGCTTTTGATCCTTCTTTCACTATAGCCTGTGCTAAAACTGTAGCAGTTGTTGTTCCATCGCCAGCAACATCATTAGCCTTAGATGCAACTTCTCTAACCATTTGTGCGCCCATGTTTTGAAATTTTTCTTTTAATTCAATTTCTTTAGCAACAGTAACACCATCTTTTGTTATTCTTGGAGCTCCAAACGCCTTGTCAAGAACTACATTTCTACCTTTAGGTCCCAATGTTACTTTTACAGCTTCTGCGAGTATGTCTACGCCCTCAAGCATTTGAGCTCTGGCGTTTGCGCCGAATTTGACTTCTTTAGCAGCCATTTTCTATTCCTTTCAAATTATAAAGTAATTATTATTTAATTTAGAGAATAATTAACCCATTATTCCCATAATATCGCTTTCTTTCATGATCAATAGATCTTTACCATCAAGCTTGACTTCAGTGCCGGACCATTTTCCGAAAAGTACAACATCATTTTCTTTAACATCCAAAGGTTGAACTTTACCTGTCTCGTCACGCGCACCAGAACCTGCTGCAATAATTTTACCTTGCATAGGCTTCTCTTGAGCTGAATCTGGAATTATTATTCCACTAGCAGTTTTTTCTTCAGCTTCAAGACGCTCAACTACTACTCTATCGTGAAGTGGCCTAAACTTCATGCCTTAATCTCCCTTATTTAAAAAAGTTAAAATTAAACAATAAATCCATTATTGATGAAGCTTAAATAATGTTTTATTGTTAACTTTCAAGACAAAAAAAATTTTTTTTTTAAATATTGTTTTTGTTAAATTAATTCACACATAAACATCATAATTCACAATAATATGTTAATATGAAATCTATCTCACATTCTGGACAAATTCGCATATGGTTACTGTCAACTATCATTATGGTTATACTAATGATTTTGATTGGAGGAGTCACTAGATTAACTGACTCTGGTCTATCAATGGTAGAATGGCGCCCACTTTGGGGATTCCTACCTCCAATTTCGCAATTTGAATGGAATAGAGTATTTGAATTATATATGAAATCACCAGAATATATTTTTAAGAATAAGGGAATGAGCTTAGAAGAATTTAAGGAAATATTTTTTTGGGAATATTTTCATAGGCTTTGGGGAAGGTTAATTGGAATTATTTTTATAATTCCATTGTTATTTTTTATAATTGTAAAAAAGATACCGAAATCAATTTTATCAAAATTATTTTTAATCTTATTTTTAGGTGGATTACAGGGCTTGATAGGTTGGTGGATGGTCAAGTCGGGCCTAGTAAATGACCCAACTGTTTCCCAATACCGTCTAACAATTCATTTATCTAATGCTTTGTTAATACTATCTCTTTTAATTTGGGTTTATCTTGATGTTAAAGAGGGTGTTTCCCAAATCAAGCCAGATTTTAGTTTTTTTATGTTTTCTATATTATTTATAACTATTATAGCCGGTGCATTTGTTGCAGGAATGGATGCTGGCTTGATGTATAACGAGTACCCTTTTATGGGAGACAGTTTAATACCTGAAAATTATGGTGAATATCAATTATTAGACCCATTTGAAAATCCAGCATCTGCTCAATTTCATCATAGACATTTAGCTTTATTTACTACGTTGTGCGCTCTGTTTTATTGTTATAAGTATTACTTCGAGAGTGAAGACAAAAAAGTTAAAAAACTATCTTTGCTCATATCTATCGTAGTATGCTCACAATTCACGTTAGGCATAATAACACTAATTAATATGGTGCCAGTATATTTAGGGGCAATACATCAAACTGGTGCTGTCATTTTATTTATCTCATTAATATGTTCTATGCACAGACTTAATTTAATTGAAAAACTTAATTGATTTTTGTTTTCTTATCTAACTTTATCCCAAGTTCCTTAAGTTGAGCATCGTTAATTTCGTTGGGAGCATTCATCATTAAGTCTTCTGCTTTTCCTGTCATTGGAAATAAAATCACTTCTCTTATATTTGGCTCATCCGCTAATAACATCACAATTCTATCTATACCTGGGGCTATTCCTCCATGGGGCGGCGCTCCGAATTTAAAAGCATTAATCATACCAGGAAATTTGTTGTCTACCACATCACGTTTATGACCTGCAATTTCAAAAGCTTTGTACATTATTTCTGGTACATGATTTCGTATCGCACCAGATGAAAGCTCAATTCCGTTACAAACCAAGTCATATTGGAAAGCTAATATTTCTAGTGGGTCTTTATTTAAAAGAGCTTCCATTCCGCCTTGGGGCATAGAAAATGGATTATGTGAAAATTCTATTTCACCAGTTTTATCATCTTTTTCATACATTGGATAGTCTACCACCCAACAGAATTTAAAGGTGTCGTGCTCTATTAATTCTCTGTCATTTGCAATCTTAACTCTTGCTTTTCCTGCTAAATTTGCTGCTTCATTTTCATTTGCACACGAAAAAAATAAAGCATCACCATCTTTAAGATCAAATAAAGCTTTCATCTCTAGTGACTTATCAATCCCCAATGCATTAGCAATCGGACCTTTTGCAGTTTCTTCACCAAAAATTATATAACCCATCCCCGGTGCTCCTTCACCTTGAGCCCAACTATTCATTCTATCAGCAACTGACCTAGAACCACAATGAGGACCAGGGATTCCTCTTACTACCGCTCCATTTTCAATAGATTTTGCAAAGATGGTAAAACCAGAATTTGCAAAAAAATCAGTGACATCTTTGATTTCAAGAGTAAATCTTAAATCAGGCTTGTCATTACCATATTTTAACATTGAATCTTTATAGGTAATTTTTGGGAAAACAGCATCAATTTTTCTATTAGAGAATTTCGTGAAAACCTCTCTTATAACTGGTTCAACAGCGTGAAAAACATCTTCTTGTTCTACATAAGACATTTCTAAATCTAGTTGGTAAAATTCTCCAGGTGATCTGTCAGCTCTACTATCTTCATCTCTAAAACATGGTGCAATTTGAAAATATTTATCAAAACCTGAAACCATTATCAGCTGTTTAAACTGTTGAGGTGCTTGTGGTAAAGCGTAGAACTTACCTTTATTTAACCTTGAAGGTACTAAAAAATCTCTTGCGCCCTCGGGACTTGAAGCAGTTAGAATAGGAGTTTGAAATTCGAGGAAACCTAATTCTAACATTTTATTTCTTATAGTTTGGATGACATTTGATCTTAAAATAATATTTGAATGAGGCCTACTCCTCCTAAGATCTAAATATCGATATTTTAACCTGGTTTCCTCTCCATAATCTTCGTCTGAATTTACCTGTAATGGTAATGTATTTGATTTTGAGATTATTTTTAATTCAGAAAGATTTACTTCAATATTTCCTGTAGGAAGATTTTTATTTATAGTTTCCTCAGATCTTTCAACTACTGTTCCACTTATTGTAATAACGCTCTCAAGAGATACATTTTCAACAACAGAGAAGTTTTTATTTGATGAATCAACTACAACTTGTGTTAACCCATAATGATCTCTTAAATCTATAAATATTAATTGACCATGGTCTCTTTTTCTGTGAACCCAGCCTGATAGTTTCACACTGTCCTGTACGTTTTCAATTCTTAATTCGTGACATTTGTGAGTTCTATATTTATGCATAATATTTTCCTAAAATTTAATCTAATTTTTTGAAATAGATCTGTCTTTTATTTCTTTCATAATTTGAAGAGCTCTTTTATTATTTATCTGTGGCCAAATTGCTATTTCAGAAGAAGATCTTAAGCATCCAATACATAAGCCACTTTGAGGATCAATTGAACAAACTCCCACACAAGGACTAATAACATGTTTTTTATTCATTAAATTACCTAAGTTATTTTGTGTTATCTTTAATAGCCGCTGCTAACATTTCCAAAAGGTCTGAAATTCCAGCTTCACCACTAGTTGCGCTTATTAAGTTTTTGTCTCTTACAGTCGGCTTGTCTATAATTTCTGCTCCAGCAGCAATTAAAAGAGCGCTGTCAGCGTCAGACGCAGCAACTTTTCTACCTTCAGCAGCGTCAATAGTTGTTAATAGCATTGTTGAAACTCCGGCTAAAGCTACTGGTTCGTTTTCTCTGAGAAACGCCCTTAAGATTCTTCTTACATGAAGATCACTACTTAGCGTTTCAATCTGATTTGCTCCACCAGGTACTATTAAGGCATCAAAGTCTATTGCCAATGTTTCAGAAACAGGCAGGTCAACTGGATAAGACAAACCCCATTTTTCTGAGGCCCATCCATTTGTAGTACCTATGTCCCTTGAGACAATTGTATAGGAACCTTCTGCCGCTAATATTGTTTTTTGTATTATTAAAAATTGCTCTTCATTGAAGCCGCTAGCAACCATAATAGCAAGTTTTTTACCTTTAAAGGCCGAAGTGTCAGACAAAATATTCTCCTGAATCATTATGTTAACGTTCTATAAAAGATTTATCATACGTTATCAAGTGTACTAAACAAATTTAAAATCTCCATTTACAAATCTTTTTACTTAAATAGGCTACAGTAATTAATATTAAAATTGGTATTATTATCTGAAAAAAGGTTGCCACTCCTAAGTCTTGCCTTGAACCACTTAAGGCTAAATTCAAAGCCTCTACTGTTAGAGTAGTAATTCTCCCTCCGCCAAAAAAATAAACTGGCGTGTAAAGAGAGAATGAAACAAGCATCCCGATAGCAAAAGATGTTAACAATGAAGACATAACTATCGGAATCTTTATACTTAGTAGCCTCTGTAATCTGTTTTTCCCAAGAGAAGTTGCAACTATTATTATTTCTTTTTTAATTTCTCTCAAAGATGGTGCTAATATTATAAAACTATACGGAATAACATAAAATAATTGTATGATAATTAAGGGAAGTAAATAACTGTCAAAATCAAAAAGTATTATAAAACTTTGTAAACCAATTAAAAAAGATATTTGAGGTATAAATAAAGGAATAAATATAATCCATTCTAAATATATTTTTTTTATTTTTAAAATCTCAATTAATTCTACCCAAATAATTGTTAATAAAGACGATATTAATGAAACAATAAAAGAAATAAAAATAGATATAAATATTATAGATTTGTTTTCATTATAAAAATTTGTAAAAACATCTAAAGTAAGGCTCTTTGGAAAAAAATTTGGAAAGTACCAATTTGCACTAAGTCCCCATATTAAAGAAGAAATTATACCTAATATTGACAAAAAAAATAATATTACACTTGTAAGGATCACTATTTTTTTAATAAAAAAAGTTTTAAATGACAAAATTTTCATGAAAAAAATAAAACTTAACTTATAGCTAACTATTTTTTCTAAAACCATCCAAAATAGTAACAAGATTATAATTATAAATAATTGTATTAAAGCTAAATTCGATGCAATAAAAAGTGAGTCAGCATCAGAAGATTGATAAGTTTGTAAAATTCTAATTGCCAGGGTAGATGGAGTAGATGGAGCCAGAATTAATGACATATCAACAACCGAAGCTGTGAATGCAATTACAATGAAAATAACAAATCTTATTTTTTTATAAATTAATGGAAAAATTAAAATACACCATGAAGAGAAATTAGAATTTTGAAGAGATTTGCCGAGATCAAATATTTTTTTTGCAGAAAATTCTTGTAAAGCAGATAAAGAAACTAAAATAAAAAATGGAATTTCTTTTAAAATAAGCCCTAAAATTAAAAAAAGTCCATACTCATCCGGCATTATAAAAATATTTGGGGGTCTATCAAAGCCTGTCAACCAAGGTGAAATCAATCTGAAAAATAAACCACTTGGAGAAAAAAGAAATATTAACCCAATAGCCATCGTAATATGAGGCAATGCTATCAAAGGTGATATTATTATTTTGATGTAATTATAGGCTCTTGTTTTAAAGAGATATAAGAGTATAACTTGCGAAAAAAATAATGCTAATAAAGTCGAAACTAGACCAGTAAATAATGACAATATTATAGATTTTGAAATGCCTGCAATATTAAATGATAAGTGAAAATAATTTAAATTGAATTCACTTTTACCCAAGATGGGAAAATATCCAAAAGATGGTAAAAAAAAACCAATAAATCCAAAAATAATAGGAATTATTACTAGTGTTCCAATAGAAATAACTAAGGCTTTAGTTAATTGTCCATAAAAATTTGTTCCCATGAATATTTAATTACTAGACCCATATTTTTTAATCCATTTATCTTCAATAACTTTTACCCATGAAGGATGGGGTTCTTCAAGCTTCATTCTCAAATCTTCATTAGTTAATGTAGCTAGGCCTCTAGGAAGAGTTGAAAATTTGTTTTTCCACTTTTGACTTAATTTATTTATAGATATTACGCTTGGATCTCCCCAAAAATCTTTATTCTGTTTTTTTATTTGGGCTTCAGGCGAGATTAAAAAGTTTGCAAATACTTTAGAAGCTGCTTTATTAGAAGAATTATATGGTATAGCCACAAAATGAACATTAGCTAGCGTACCTTTGTCGTGGATATAACTCCTCACAGAATTTGAAAGTTTACCTTCAGATATAGAGTTTGAAGCATGTGCAATGTTAAATGCCATTCCAAGATCTATTTCTCTTTCTGCTACCAGTTCAGTTATAGCCGAGTAGTTTGATGGATAATTTTTGCCTCTTCTCCATAAGTGAGGAGTAACTTCGTCAAGCCATTGCCACAAAGTGTCAAGCTCTCTTTCATGTTGTTGAGTAACATACTTCAATTTTAATAATTTTTTATCAGAAATAAGTTCAATTAAAATTTGCTTTAAAAAACTAGTGCCTACAAAGTCAGGTGGCTGCGGAAAAGTGAACCTTCCTTTATTTTTAATTATGTAATTTTTTAATTCTAGAGCAGATCTAGGGGGCGAATTTATATATTTAGTATCATAATAGAAATTTAATTGAGAAACTCCCCATGGCATTTCCATGCCATCAGTTGGTATTCCAAAGTCATTAAGCAAGCTTGGATCATTACTAAAATCTAAAAATTTTGAGTTAGGTAAATTAAATATCCATTTTTCACTTAATAATAAGTTATTCCCCTTCATTAGTGAAAAATTCTCGCCATTTATCCATACTAAATCGACTGAACCATTGTTATTTTTTTTTACATTTTTTTCGGATAAAATCTTTGCGACAACATTTGCTGTGTCAGAAACCTTTACATGTTTAACAGTAATATTATACTTCTTTTTTACTTCTCCTGCAGCCCATTTTATATAAGAATTAATATTTTTTGCTCCGCCCCATGCATGAAAATATATAGTCTGCCCAGATGCTTTTTTTAAAACGTCTTTCCAATTTTCATTCCTTTCAAGAGCGAATGAGGGAAAAATGAAATGAATAAAGCTATAAATAAGGCATAGATTAAAAATTAATTTTACAAGATTTTTTCTTATATTTATTAGCACTTTGTTTTCCTTTTGATAGAAGTTCGTAAAATAGACAAAAGTTTACATTAAATGTAGTATTTTAAATATTAATAATTATTTATATAGGTATTAATCTCACTTATACCATAATGTCATGAATGCACTCTTAATATTATTAAATGAAATCATTACACTCTACTTATATACTCTATTTGTATATGTTATAATGAGTCTTCTGATTCAATTTCAAATGATAAATAGTTATAATAAAATCATAAACGCCATATTTCGTGCCTTAATTTCATTACATGAGCCCTTATTAGGAAAAATAAGGAGATACATGCCTTCTCTATCAGGAATTGATTTATCACCAGTAATCGTCATTCTATTGCTAAGTTTTATAAAAAACTTAATTCAAGATTATAGATTAGGGTTATAAGACAACATCTATGGAACATTTTAAAAAAATTATAGACGGGAAAAAATATTCTGAAGAATTTCTGCAAAAACTACATCCTTTAAGTACTAAATTCTTTGAAAATTTTAACCGAAAGCCTTGTCTTGCTGTAATATTAGTTGGAGACAACACAGCTAGTAGTATATATGTGAAAAATAAAGTACGTACGGCAAAAAAAAACGGAATACGATCCGTAGAAGTAATTCTTTCTAGAAATGTGTCAGAAGAAGATTTATTAAATGAAATATTTAAGCTAAATGATGATCAAAATGTTGACGGTATTCTTGTTCAACTTCCTTTACCAATACATATTTCAGAAAGAAAAATTATTAATAATATTAGCCCGATAAAAGATGTTGATGGATTTCATCCAACTAATTTCGGTAAACTATTTATGGGCGATCCTAATTTCATACCATGTACACCATTAGGTTGCTTTTACATGTTAAAAAATGAATTGAAAGTACTAAGTGGGAAAAATGCTGTAATTATTGGTAGATCAAACATTGTTGGCAAGCCAATGGCCTCACTTTTATTATCTTCCAATTGTTCTGTTACAATAACTCACTCTAAAACTGAAAATCTTCGCGAACATTGTAAAAAAGCAGATATTTTGATATCAGCGGTAGGAATTCCTGAGATGGTTGACGATACATATGTAAAACAGGATGCTATAATTATAGATGTAGGTATAAATAGATTGCAGTTTGTTAACTCAGAAACTAAAGCAAATGAGACTAAACTTGTTGGTGATGTTAATTTTAAAAAAGTAGTTGATATTGCAAAAAAAATAACTCCTGTACCAGGAGGAGTTGGCCCAATGACAATTGCCTGCCTAATGCATAATACTATTAAGGCTGCTTATGAAAATAAAAAAGAGAATTTTGCGAACTTTTTAGGAGAAAATTTCTAGTGGATTGGTTTAATATTACATTATTTATCTCAATGTTTTTAGTAGTTCTTATCTTAGCTTGGGGACTTATCACTATGGCTAGAGGAGGTGAATACAACAAGTCCAACAGTAATATTTTAATGCGATATAGAATTATATTTCAAGCTGTGGCTATTTTAATATTTGTGTGTCTTTTAATGTATAAGAGATATTCTAATGGTTAAACTAAATAAAATTTACACTCGAACTGGTGACGATGGATCAACAGGCTTGACTGATGGGAGTCGAGTTCCTAAACATTCATCAAGGCCGCAGGCATATGGATCTGTAGATGAATTAAATTCGTCGTTGGGTCTGGTTTATTTTTGTCTAAATAAAGATAATTCAAATCCCTTATCAGTTGAAATTAAGGATTTAATTAAAGAAATTCAAAATGACTTATTTGATTTAGGTGCAGATCTTTCAACTCCTAAACTAAAAGGTAAACAAAAATATCCACCACTTAGAATTAAAAAAAGTCAAATTGATAAACTTGAAAAAAGAATAGACCACTATAATGCAGATTTAACAGCATTAAATTCATTTATTCTACCTGGTGGTTCAGAAGCTTCTTCTTTATTACATGTATCAAGAACAATTGCTAGAAGAGCTGAAAGAGATACAAGTTTACTTTCAAGTGAAGAAGAAATCAACATGAAATCATTAACATATTTAAACAGGTTATCTGATTTATTGTTTGTTTTGTGTAGAGTTTTGAATGAAAATGGATTAAGAGATATATTGTGGATACCAGGTTTAAATCAAAAATAATTTATAACAGATAGATGTGGAAAAGGAGTTTAACTTGAAAGTCTTAGTACCTGTAAAAAGAGTTGTTGACTATAACGTCAAGGTTAGAGTTAAAAGCGATAAATCCGGCGTGGAATTAGATAATGTAAAAATGTCAATGAACCCTTTCGATGAAATTGCTGTTGAAGAAGCTTTAAGACTTAAAGAAAAGGGAATAGCTACTGAGGTAATTGCTATCTCAATTGGACCAACTCAAGTTCAAGAAACTATTAGGAATGCTCTTGCCATGGGTGCTGACTCCGGAATTTTTATAGAAGCTACAAATAATCTTGAGCCTCTTAACATAGCTAAAATTATTTCATCTGTAGCTAAGAAGGAAAGTATAGATCTAATGATTTTAGGAAAACAGGCTATAGATGATGATATGAATGCTACTGGACAAATGATTGCTGCTTTACTTGGTTGGCCACAGGCTACTTTTGCAAGTAAAGTTGAGATTTCAGACAAAAAAGCAGTTGTAAGTCGTGAAGTTGACGGAGGTATAGAAAATATAGAAGTTGCACTACCTGCTGTGATCAGTACAGATTTAAGATTAAATGAACCAAGGTATGCAAGCCTTCCAAATATTATGAAAGCAAAGAAGAAACCAATAAATCAAATTCAAGTTGATGAGCTGAATTTAAAAATTGAACAAAGGCTGGATATTTTGAAAGTTGAAGAACCTACCAAACGTCAATCTGGGATTATGTTAAAAACAGTTGAAGAGCTAGTTGACAAATTAAAAAACGAAGCAAAAGTAATATAAATAGTATGAGGTTAAAAAATGAATATTCTTGTTATAGCAGAGCATAATAATACTGACTTATTGCCCGCGACTTTACATACCGTAAATGCTGCTAAACAACTTGGCAGTACAGATTTATTAGTAATTGGTTATAATTGCAAAGATGTAGTTGACGCTGGAAGTAAAATCGAAGGTGTTAATCAAGTTATATTTTCTAATGACGCTATTTATGAAAAACCCCTAGCTGAAAATACAAGTCTTTTAATTCAGTCTATTGCGAATGATTATACGCATATTTTGTTTGCAAGCACAGCAAATGGAAAAAACACAGCACCACGCTTAGCAGCATTGTTAGACGTAATGATTATTCCAGATATAATTGAAATTATTGATCATGAAACTTTTAAAAGACCAATATATGCAGGTAACGCTATTGCGACATGTAAAAGTAGTGATGCCTGTAAAATTATAACTGTAAGAACTACAGCTTTTGAGAAAGCTACATTAACTGACAAACAAGCTAAAATAGTGTCTGCCAACCCTTCTAAAAACACTGACTTAGCAAAATATATAAGCTCTGAACTTTCAAAAAATGAACGTCCTGAATTGACTGCAGCTGATATCGTTGTCTCAGGCGGAAGAGGACTGGGATCCAGTGAAAATTTTAAAGTTCTTGAAAAATTAGCAGATAAACTAGGCGCAGCCATGGGAGCCAGCAGAGCTGCTGTAGACGCAGGCTATGTTCCAAATGATTGGCAGGTAGGTCAAACTGGTAAAGTTGTAGCACCTAATTTATATATTGCAGCTGGAATATCTGGTGCAATACAACATTTAGCAGGCATGAAAGATAGTAAAGTTATAGTGGCTATAAATAAAGATGAAGAAGCTCCCATCTTTACAGTATCTGATTATGGACTTTCTAATGATTTATTTAAAGCCGTGCCAGAAATGGAAAAGCTAATTAAGTAAATTTACTATTTCTTTTACTACTTTATCTTTTGACCATTTTAAAATGCCCTCATGCTTTGATATGACTAAGCCTGTTTTATCAACCAATATAGTTGTAGGGACTCCTCTCAACTTCAACGCTTTAAAAATATTCATTTCTTTATCAAAAAAATGAGTTAAATTGGATGCTCCATTAATTAATAGAAATTTGATTTGATCTTTAATATTTTTTTTATCTATTGAAATCGTTAACACATCAATTTTGTAATTTTCCAGTTTTTGGTCTAATGAGCTAAGATCAGGAAGTTCTTTTTTGCAAGGAACACACCAAGTAGCCCAAAAATTTACTACATATCCATTTTTATCTAAATCTTTATTTAACTTTAAAATTATTGGTTTTTCTTTACTATCTAATATAGTGAATGTAGGAAATTGTATAGGATCTCTAAGTTTTTCTATATAATCAGCAGCAGAAGTATTATTACTTAAAATTAAAAAGTATAATATTAATAATATTTTTTTACTAAATTTTGATGTATGCATATTAATAGTTGTTTGAGTGATAGTTTGCAGTAATCCAATATAGATTAAAAATGAAAAAAAGTAATAGTAAAATATGGGGTGGAAGATTTTTAGCTCCTACCGATGAAATAATGGAAGAGTTTAATTCTTCTATTCAATTTGATAAAATTTTATATATTGAAGATATTGAAGGATCCATAGCCCATTCTGAAATGCTTTCAAAACAAAATATTATTTCAAAAGATGAATTAGAATTAATTAAATCAGGCTTAAAACAAATAGAATTAGAAATATCCAATAATGAATTTAATTTTTCAGTTAAACTGGAAGATATTCATATGAATATTGAAAATAGATTAATTGAAATAATTGGTGAGGCAGGTAAAAAATTACACACCGCTCGATCACGAAATGATCAAGTTGCCACTGATATTAAATTATGGCTAAGAAAAAGAATAGACCAAATTGAACTAAGTCTTAAAAGTTTACAAAGAACACTAATTGAAAAATCAGAAATTTATTATGATCTCCTCATGCCAGGATATACTCATCTACAAGTTGGGCAGCCAGTTACATTTGGACATTATTTGCTTGCCTATGTAGAAATGCTTGGAAGAGACAGGGGCAGATTAAGTGACTGTAGGAAAAGATTGAATGAATTGCCTTTAGGCTCTGCGGCATTAGCAGGTACCAGTTATCCAATAGATAGACATTTTGTTGCTCAAAAACTTGATTTTAGCAAACCGACAGAAAATTCCATGGATTCTGTATCAGATAGAGATTTTGCAATTGAATTTATGTCTTCATCATCCTTGATAGCTATTCACTTATCAAGATTAGCCGAAGAGTTAGTAATCTGGTCCTCAGATAGGTTTAATTTTGTTAAACTGCCTGAAAGCTACACAACTGGATCAAGTATCATGCCACAAAAAAGAAACCCTGATGCGGCTGAATTAATAAGAGCAAAGCCTGGAAGAATATTTGGTAATTTACTTAGCTTAATGACAGTCCTTAAAGGCCTTCCAATGACCTATGGGAAAGATATGCAAGAAGATAAAGAGCCAATTTTTGATACTGCAAAAACTATTGAATTATGCATTGTAAATATGGAAGGAATGATTAAAAATCTTGAACCTGTCCCTGACAAAATGATGGAAGCTCTTCAAAAAGGTTTCCCAACTGCAACAGATTTTGCAGACTATTTAGTAAGAAATCTTAAAATACCTTTTAGGGACGCACATCATTTAACTGGTAAAATTGTTTTATTAGCTGAAAAAAAAGAAGTTACTCTAGAGAATTTAACAATAGAAGAAATTCAAACTATAGTTCCAAATGTTGATATTTCGATATTAGATATTCTTAAAATAGAAAGTTCTGTTTCTAAAAGAACCTCATACGGTGGAACTGCACCAGACAATGTTTTACGAGCAATAAAAAAAGCTAAACAAAGGTTCTTAAAGGATTAAAAATATGAAGTTTAGATCTATAATTTTATTAATTTTATTTTTTTTAGTATTTTCATTTAATGGATGTGGAAGGAAAGATGCACCATTAAAGCCCTCACAAATAATTTCAAAACAATAGATTTCATTATGCATAAAATTGGATTTTATAGAGATGGAAATGGTGAATTAAATATTCAAGGCATTAAAATTACTTCCTTGGCAGAAAAGTATGGGACACCATTTTTTATATATGATGCAGGTCTAATGAAAGAACGTTATAATACTTTTTTTGATACCATAAAGGAAGTTCAGGGAAATATTCATTATGCTGTTAAAGCAAATGACGCTTTAAGTGTTATAAGCTACTTTGCAAAATTAGGCTGTGGAGCAGATATAGTTTCAATAGGGGAATTTGAAAAATGTATTGCAGCGGGAATGCCACCACAAAAAATTATATTTTCTGGTGTAGGTAAAGATAACCACGAAATTGAGTTCGCTTTAAAAAATGATATTTTACAATTCAACATAGAGTCAGAGGAGGAATTAAACGACATTTCTGCAATTGCTTCTAGGCTTAAGTTGACTGCTAACATATGTTTGAGAGTCAATCCTGACATAGCTCCTAAAACTCATAAGAAAATATCAACTGGTGAAAAAGAAACTAAATTTGGAATAGATTTCCAAAATGTAAAATCAATTTACAAAAAGCTTCATCAATTGGACTATATAAATCCAGTTGGTTTAGGAGTGCATATAGGATCACAAATATTTGATTTTAATTTTTTTCATAGAGCATATTTAAATCTTAAAAATTTAGCTGATGAACTCAGATTGAGTGGATACACAGTGCCCACTTTGGATTTAGGCGGTGGAATTGGAATAAATTATAATAATAGTTCAGAACCTGATTTTAATAATTATAAGAAGATCATCTTAAATTTGTTTAAAGAATCTGACTACGGTTTAAGTTTCGAACCTGGAAGAAGCCTAATTGCTGAAGCAGGGATCCTAATTACCAAAGTGATAAGAAATAAAAAAACCAAAGAAAAAAATTTTATTATTGTTGATGCTGCAATGAATAATTTAATTAGACCTACTTTATATGACGCATATCATAAAATTGAAACAGTCAAGAAAA